>Ga0099825_1006571_pt1 | contig 14489 bp, 8 predicted proteins | sample SiratroredBW_FD_76838 | JGI IMG/M metagenome (GOLD analysis project Ga0099825, IMG submission 76838) | Root nodule microbial communities of legume samples collected from California, USA - Siratro red BW | ecosystem: Host-associated > Plants > Roots > Nodule | place: USA: California | collected... | reverse complement strand
AAATAAAAAAAAAAAAAAAAAAAAAAAAAAAAAAAAAAAAAAAAAAAAAAAAAATAAAAAAAAAAAAAAAAAAAAAAAAAAAAAAAAAAAACTTTGGCATTGTTGTGAACTAGAGGAATTGTAACATTTAACAATAGATATATATGTACGTTGTAACAGTGCTGTGTACCTACCTTCAGGCATCTTTGAAGGGGATCGCACAGATATTCAGTAATTTTATCAACACGAATGCAGCCCATTGTACGGACAGCTAAGGCACGAATCAAAGGATTTGGATCTTGTGAATCCTGTCAGTATTTTATAAATGAAAAAGGAGAAAAATGCATCATGACAACTTCAGAATAACTTCCATCAGGGAAAGTAAGGGAAGAATATTAGATTCAAGAGTACAATATAATAGTAAGCTATACTTTCAGATACGCATCTCCTGGGTAAACCAACATCCTCGACACCAGTGTTTATGGATTTGGGAGAACTTCATAAAGTGATAACAAAAAATTGGTATAACAAGATGGTGTAGAGAGAAGGAACATATAGGCAAGAAAACCCAAAATGCCAAGAAATAAACAATGGCAAAGGATAAGAAAATAAATAATAAACAAAAATGCACAAGGAAATAGCACTTATTCCAGTTTTTACCTTTACAAATGTATTCACAGCAAGTATTGCTAGGTCAGGCTGGCTCTTTGCATAATTTATCAGATATAAGTACACTAACTTTTTGAGCTCCAAATTTTCTGTTTGCATGCAATTCACTACATCAGTGAACAATGATGAGACATCCTTCCCAACAGTCATTGCTGCAATAACTTTTTTGACAGCATCTTTTCTTTTGTCCTGCAAAACATAGAAGAAAAACATAAGCTTCACATTCCACATACTTTCTTGCATCCATTGTATTTGGTACATCAATAAAAGAGGTGCTAGCAAAGAGGCAAGACAAAGAAGTCCAAGAAAACATGCCTGAGAATTTAAAATGGTGATAAGTGATCACCATACTATCAGTTCTTAAATTGAAGAAAATAAAAAATTACAGAAGAGACGCATGTAACATTATACCTAAGTTACATAGGTGGTCAAATATTGAGCTGCATAAACCAAAGGGAAGAACAAAATATGAAAAGAGAATGCAGCAAATATAGCAATGATGCATTAAACAAGTGCACATATTAAGTGCGTGTCTAGTAGTAGCACTCATCACGGACATAATTTTTCGTGTCAACAGTGAAGCCATTCGGCATAACTTCCACATCTAATTCAACATGAAAATGTAAATATTAATGTGTTGCAAAGACTGTTCCAAACACACTAAACAAGTAGGCTTAGGAATTAATGCTTTAGAGAAAAGGTTGAGGTAGCACCAATCGCAAACAATTGCTACAACTTAGCCTTAAGTGGTTTAGACATGTGAGAAGAAGTCCTAGTGAGAACAGCATATGAGAAAAGCTATAGGCAAAAGCAAAACCACGGTGAAGGATTAAACTGTCAACAATTTTTCGATAAACGTGATTCATGATAGAACTTTACGACATCCTTTTACCCATGTACGCAACAGCCTAATCCCACCAAGTAAAAATAAGGCTTGGTTATTGTTGATTTCATCACACATGCTAACTAGCAAATTCCCAAAAAGATGAAAAATAGTCTAATTTTTGTCAGATTTCTTCTCTAATTTAAAATCCCTATATGTAAACTGGAGTCCTAAACTTCAACTGCCAGTGAATTGAAGCTTCGTTACCACAGATCAGCGAGTGAATATTCAAAACCGAAGTTGAGAGAGTGATTAGCCTATTAATATTTATATATAATAGAGACGCATGAAATTGCGTGGCGAATATGGAAATCAGATCCAGAAACGACAATGAAATAGAAGTAGAAACGGAGATGAAAATGAAGGAACCTTGTATTGAGAATTGAGCTCTTCTTTGAGCTCAGGGATTTCACCCTTTTTGGTGGTGGAGAAGTACTTCGAATCGTTCCTACTCATCTTCCCTTCTTCTTTGTGTTACCAATACTATTCTTCTTCCGCTTCCGATTTCTGATTTCCGATTTCCGATTCCGAACCAACAAAACGACACCACTACGCTTGCCTTGACCGGAGAGGGAGAACACACGGAACGGCGTCGTAGCACCTCTTTTCCCTTTGTATTGAATAATCGTAAACTAACGACTGTTTTTTCTAAGTTACGAGTTTTCTTAATTTAATTAATAAAAAAAAATAAGGAAAAATATTTTTGAAAGTATAACACGATAATTTAAAACTTCAAATAATAAGATAGAATATTAAAGCAGCTAAAAATAAGTTTTAATCTTTTAATGTGAGCAAAGATTTAAAATACTTCCCCATTTTTTCTTTTATAGATTATAAATTCAATGCAATTTGGACTGATTAATGAGAATTTTACTTTTTTTTTATCCTTCTTACTTTCTTACAACATTGCTATCCCTCCTTTTGTTCTTGCAAGAACATTACATGCACCCACCAAAGTAAAGAGGGAGCAAAACTATATTACAACTTTTTTGTTTCGTTATTTTTCAATACAAAACTATAAAAATAAATTAAAAATGAAACTACCGAGAAGAAGGGCAAAGAAAAGGTGGTTTGTTGTGAGAAATTGTGACGAGTGTGTGGTGTAAAAGGCAAAAGGAGAAAAAAAAAAAGAGGTGCGTAAAGCAAAGCCCATAATAAATATACTTGTCCATGTTGTTTAAGTGGCTTGTGGATCAAATCTATCAAAATTTTTAAAGGCTTTTACTTCCTCTAGTCCATAATTACCACCTGCACTTCATATTAACAATGGAAAAATTAGAATAGTCTTAAGTTATAATTTAATTTCCAATTTGAATTATTTTCACCTTTATTTTATGTTCTCTCTTTTTTCCACTTTGTCCCTCCCTCAATGTTGTTGTTAAATCTCATTATCTTTGTTGCACACTTTTTATCAGTGAGTATTGTCAAGTGAGAATCTTCTTTTTCAATAACTTTTTCTTCTCTTTTTTTTTTCAAATCATCAAATCATTCCTATAAATAATTTGTTTTTTTATCTTTCAATTAATTAATCCGAACAAATCTCAATAGTTCACTTCTTAAAATTTTTTATTACACAATTCAAAAAATAGGTATATGTTTATTCAGTAGTTTGAATTGTTCATTCTAAAACACTTTTTCAGATTGTCTAATTAAGAATATTGGAATTTTTTGTTCTGAAAAACAAGTAATGCATTATCCGTAAAAATAAATAATGCATTATGGAATGTTTAATCCAAAATACATATTCCATATATTCGATAACGTACATTTTGAAATATGCATTATTTAAAGCAAATAATGTGTTCTGAAAATGTCTAATGATATTACATATTTCACATCTTAGATTACATTTTTTCTATATAATGTATTCTATAACACAATTGTCTTTTTTTATATAATGTCTAATGTACAACATGTTTTTGAATTGTCTTTTTTTAAAACACAATTATATAAAATATATTTTCATTAATACATCATTCAAATTTTTACAATATACCACACAAAGATAAATAATAGTATTTATATATCTTTAACCAAGTTGCATATGTTGCTCCATTAACTGAGAAGTTATAATTTTAAATTCCTAATCACAAATTATTCATGACAAAAGCAAACACTAACAACCTAAACATTTCTCCATCTAGTATTAAAAAATCAACTTGCATCAATAACCTAACCAATAAGTAAGCAATTTATTTTCACAAAACAAAGGTAAAGCTTGCTTCCAATAGAACTAGTGAGATCACATCACAGTATTTGATATTTAAAAATGTACTTACCTAGTGGAAGTGCAGATGAAGAAATAAAAGTGAAAATGTTAAAGGTTATGGGTTTGATTATTATTAATTAACCCTATGGTTGCTGTATTAATGAATATATATAAAAAACAAAGTATATATAGTATACTATATTATAGTAGTAAGTGTGTGAAGTGTGATTTTAAAAGAAAAGGGTTGATGGTTGTTGTCATTGTCACATGGGGCACAGGTCACCCAAGGTCTAATCATTTTTTGTTTTTTAGATGTAGGCCACACTCAATTTTCAGCACGTGTTGTATTAATTAAAAAGTTAATAAGATTCCTAGACCAAGAAAAAATAAGGGAAGCCCTACAATTTTTTCTTTTCATTTTCATTTTTTCAGTGAATGAATAAATTGCTACTGAAGTCAACTGGTTTCAATTTGGTTGCCCCATAAACACAGTTCATAAATGTACGGTCACGATCATTCCTTCTACCAACTTTCCTCTTCAATTACTGCACCCAAACTAAAAATCTCTCACTCACTCACACAACTAGCTTCAAATATTTTATCCCTCCAATGGAAGTATATAAAATACTCTTGAAATGATAGGTTTATTATTTAATTAAATATTTACCTACTCGTTGTACTAAAAAATATATAAAAAATGTTTAATGTAAGGTTTTTGATTATTGTGAAATAAAAAAAATAATATTTGTTTATTTATTTGATGAAGAATGTGAGTAGAATGGGTTGGTTGGTTTGGCTTTGTGCGTCTGTGAGCACACACAGCTGGACTTAGCGGATTCCAGCTGGTACTGTACGGATCGAATACGCAGCTACCGTAGCCGTTTCTTCTTTTTTTCTTTTATTATTTTTCTTTCATATTAAAAAAAGTACTTGCATCTCAATATTAGTTTCATATACTTATTATTTACATTGTAAAAAAAAAAATTAAATAATTATCATAAAAAATGTTAATTAAGATTTTTTTAAAGTAAAAAAAAAATTGAAAAAAGTTGGGTGAAGTGGTGAAACTGGTGCAGTGCCAAGTGATGAGTAGGACCCGCGAGCGAATTTGAAAAATTACAGTCTTGCCCTTTTGAACGTTCAACCGCGATCATTTTCTTGATTTGCGTGTGTTGGATTTGCAACCAGTAACAATGTGCTGGTTGTGTAGGAGATTACTAAAATGCCCTTTGTCTTTTCACTTTTGGACTTTAATGTTTGCTTGACATGTGTCTCTAACTGACCACAGTAGATGACTGTGTTTTAAAAATATTCTCATTTTTAACCAGAAGAAAACTGTAGTTTAATGTCTTTGAAAAAAAATATTTGAGTTGTTTATTCTAATAATTAAATAATATAATTTTTAATCTGATTGCACTCTAGACTATATGTAATAGAGGGTGAAATTTAAGTGTAACTGAACAAATGAATAATTTTGTTATTGCTTAATTTGCTAACAGATTTGAAAAAAAATTAAAAATATATAAGATTACAGTATTTAATGTGAAAAAAATATTTTTTTTTTAAAAATACACAATAATATAACTATTTCAAACTTTCAACAGCTAATATTTTCTTTTTATTTCTAAATATGCATTCACAGATTTTTGAACAATAAATTCAAAATTATGATATACTTGATACAGAGAAAAGGTGTGTAGAACTGGAAAAATTAATGATCCATGACTATACCAATATTTCTATCATCTTCAAAAGTTTGATGGAATTGTGAGATAATAGTGTAATTATACAAAATCACATAAAATTCATAAAAAGTCGTCTTAAAACACAAATCACCAAAATTGAATAGTTAATGAAATTTTAGAACCAAACTAATTGAATAATTATATATATAACTAAAATAAAACGATTCTCATTAACCGATACCATTTTTTGTTATATGGTATATTATTTTTAGAGAATGTGATTTTTTTTTTTTAACTATGGCATTTTCAAGCTATATATATTGTGCAAAACATTATATGTGGTAGTTTATTAATAATGACTTTAGATGCAAAAACTTATTGTGATTCTTTTGTAGTTTTGGAGTTAAAAATGGATTCCAATTTTTTAAAATAATAAGAATTGGATTATAGAATGTGTAAATAAATAATATGGAAAGATTAAAAAAGGTGCTTTAAGGTAGGTAGTTAGCAAAAGAGATCCAAAAGAAAAAACTATAACTCATTTCACTTTTAAAACAAGTAAAATGCATTATCAGTTTTCAATAAAAGAAAAATATTAGAACATTTTTCTTTGTGATAATATTCAAACAACTCTGATAATAAAATTAAGAAATCAGTTTGAGATTATTTTAAGTATTTTAATATGATGTAAAATTTAACATGGCGGATCTTAAATAAAAAAAATCCTAAAAATATCAATAATTAACCAGACTATTAATAAGTGTGAGTCTTATGAAATGCTTTTATTTAAATAGAAATAACAAGAGAAACTTAAAAGTAATTTAATACAGCGAAACTTAAAAACTTAAGTTAAACCTTTATATAGTGATATTTTCAATGAATATAACCTTATATTGTTAATACTCTTTGTCTTTTGCATATGTATCATAAGAAAAAATACACACATAATATGTTTGTTTTCATGAAACAACTATTTGGGAAGATAAATTTGTGTCAGAGTCTCTATCACTCATAATTATGAGATTGTAGATGAGGAAAATTAATTTAATATTTATATTAGATTTGTTTAGTCCTATTCAATTCTGATTATTATGTTTACATTTATTATGATTATATAAATTAAATAATGTATAACATTATACAAAATATTTTTATTGTCATATTTTTATTAACAATGTTATCTTTCCATAAAAGATGATTTTTTTTAAGTATGACTATATATTGTCTTCAAATATAACCATTTAACTTCTTTACCAAACATAACTCCCTCACTTACAATAACACAAACATATAATGCTTTATTTTTTAAATTATTTTTTTGAATTATATTTTTAATTCGTATTATTTAAATTAAAGATACCATTACACATGTACGAGAGCGCATACGTTTCCATTGAAAAAATCATCCTAAAATTATCAATAACTAAACAAAATATTGATAAGTGTGAGTTCTTTAAGAATTTTTTATTTGAATAAAAATAATAATGAAAACTTAAAAAATTAATTTAATACAACGGAACTTAAAAATGTAAGTGGAAACTTTATATTATGATTTTTCAATGAAGAGGAACTTATATTGTTAATATTTTTTCTGTATTCTGTATCTAGGTGTAAGAAAAAACGCAGATAATATGTGTTTGTTTCGGTTCAAATGAAATAATTATTTGGAAAGATAATTTTTTTGGAGTGTCTATATTAGTCACTCACAATTATGAGATTATATGAGAGGAAAGTCACTAAAATATTTATATTTTATTTCACACTCGTATTTGTATTCATTTGCTTCAGCTTTCTCGTTGTAATACTTGCTATTATGTGTATATCTTTAATTATATTACATGATTGTAAGCAATTATCCTATATAACATAACTCTTAATTATAATTACATTCCTTAGGATCATGTTATATAATATAAAAATAATTATAGTAAAAGAAATAATATATAACATTATATAAAACATTCTTAGTATCATAATTTTATTTGACAATTTTTTTTTAATAAAAGAGATACCTTTTTTCAAGTTTCGCTATTGTCTTCAAATATAATTGTTTAACTTCTCTAGCAGATAAAATTCTGTAACTTTCCCGCTTAAAATAACAAACATATTTTTCAAAATTTTAAATACACAGGTATGAGAGCACACATACATTTCCACTAGTGATAATAATGATCATTAAATACTATTACTAATAATATTAATAATAAATAATAATATTATTTAATTGTTTAAATAAATTAAAATTAAAACTAATCAAAACTAATTGATAATAATAAAGGTAAATTTATTCATTTTGAAAAAACATTACTTTATAATTAATTTAATTTATAATATTAATTAAATCACTCCAAATCTCTCCCCTCGCCTTCCTCAATGTTTTAGAGGGAGAGAGTAAATAATAGAAGGAAAGAATTCATTTCCCTTCTTTTCCCTCTTTATTTCCATCCATGAATACAAAGGAAAGCTAAAAATATACGTTGATAAATAAGTTAATAATGTTTTGATTTCTAATTTTAAAAACCATACTATAAAATAATTGTGAACAACTATTTTTCAGAACACAACAAGGAAAAGTTATTTATATTAATTTATTGAGAATATATGTTTTGAAAGCATGAAAACAAAACCCCTGAATTAAAAAAAAAGGATAAACAAACATAACAACTGCAAAATTAAATACCATTTAAATTTAAATAGAATTATATATTTAAATACGAAGAATATGATTAAATTCAATCATATCATAAATAAATCGGTAGAAATAAACACGAGATAATATCTTTAACTAAATTGTATAAAACTATTCTGTATCATTTAAGTATTCATTTTGATTCAAATTTAAAAAAATCTGATTTCGACGAGAATCTGATCATTTTTAAGAAGAATATTACTGAAAATTAGAATTCTGACAATTACGTTGCCTAGAAATTGTCGAGTATTTAACAAAATAGATGCAAAAGACGTGTAAAACTCATATAGTACCCATCAATTATAGAAATTAGCTTGCAGGTAATTTTCAAAAAATAACAAATATAAATTCTCTCTATATATATTTAAATTGCATTAAAATATAAATTAAAAAAATCCATAGATTTGTTATAAAAACTGTTTGAGCGAACAAAGTATTTTTGGCCGTTTGCTTAAATTGTTTAATTTATTATATTTTTGGTACTCTGTGGATTGGAATAATTATTAAGAATATTAAGGAAATAGTATTAGTTGAGTTAATTAAGAGTGTAATAAATAAGGAAAGAAGAATAAAATGAAAAATAAAGAGTATTTATTTGGATAGGGTGGAAAAAACGGAGAAAGAGAAAGAGAGAAAAAGAATAGCAGAAGTCAAAGTTGTCATTAACCTCAAAATCTGTCATAAACGGTAAAAAGATCGCGAAGAGATACCGTGACAAATCCGAAATATCGAAAGAAGTTGGAGGGCAAATCTGTCATTTCGTAGAGCTTATAAAAGTTTCCATATCGGTCCTCCTTCCATTCCAGCACATCCTAATTCCAAACCACTGCGTACCCAGCCGCCGTCGCTCTCTCACTCTCTCACTTTCTTTTTCCGGCGCGTTTCGCCGGAGAACAACCGCGTCTCAATCGCCGGCGACTGGGAGGGCTTCGCCGGGGAGCAATCGTGTCTGAGGACGGCGGTTCGTAGGAGTTTCGTTTCGTGCATGTTGAAACGGCGGCGTTTGGGGGTGGTGGTGAGCAATCGGGGGAGAGTGGGGTAGGATGTAGTTTGGTTGATCGGGGGAGATGGGGAGAGTGGTCGTGGGGGTGGCGGTGACGGTGGCTGTGGCGACGTGCGCGGTTGCGGCGGTGGTGGTGGGGCGGAGAGTGAAAAGCCGGAGGAAGTGGAAGAAAGTGGCGAATGTGGTGAGGGAACTGGAGGAAGGGTGCGACACTAGGGTTGGTAGGTTGAGGCAAGTGGTGGATGCCATGGCCGTGGAGATGCACGCTGGGTTGGCATCTGAAGGTGGCTCCAAGCTCAAAATGCTTCTCACTTTCGTCGATAATCTCCCTAATGGGTAATACTCTTTTTCTTCTTTTTCTTCATTTGGTTACAATTGCATTGCCCCTTCTCTGTCCCTAACTGTGCCATTGAGTCAAGTTCTCCCCATTCGATTCTCTTTGGAACTCAATGGGCCTTTCCCCTTCTTTGATTCTTCGCTTTCCATTTTTTCAGCATTTTCTTGTTATTGTCTTTTATGTCATTCCGCGTGTGTAGTTTTATTCTAATTACATCAAGCTACTGTTTATTTCTGCTTTCACTCTTATGATTTGTGCATATTTCCTACCCATATCTCTTGCATTATATATTGCTTTTAAGTATGCCAATGGCGTTCTTTTTTATGTGTTTGATTTGATATGCTGTAACTTAAAAGTTTTTTAGACCACATTTCGAATGTTTTTAGAATATTTATGTAAAAATCAATGATATGACAATCGGTGGCTCATGACTGGTTATCAGTACTGTCATTGTATTTTAGTTAAATTCCTCTTTGAACTGGTTAACATCCAATGCATTGCTCGTGTGTACTGTACGGTTTTGAAAATTCCATGGTGTGACACATGATTAGTGTCAATACTCAATGTAAATCGAAAACATGCAAGATTGAGTTACAGAATCGAAATGTTTTGGACTGTGATCGGATCTATATCTGTTTTAAGCGTTACCTGAGTTACAATGCTCAGACCGCACATGATGGCGAGGCATACGAGTTATCATGCATGCACATAATTTTGTTCAGAATGCAGAGTGGTTTTTGTTAAATAAATTTGATTCTGTAATTTTGTCTCCACTTTGATATGTTTTGTTCATTATGGATGTGATATATTTATATATTTTCTATTTCTATTATCAGGACCGAGAGAGGAACGTATTATGCACTTCATCTCGGGGGTACAAATTTTAGGGTGTTGCGGGTTCAATTAAGTGGTCAACCAACTTCAGATTTGGAACATGAAGTAGAGCGACAACCCATTCCCGACAATGTAATGACCAGCTCAAGCGAGGTGACTTGATCAAAACTCTAGAATTTTGAACTTATGTGGTGATTGCGTGATCTTTTAACATAGCAGAGGTTGATTGATTTTGCTGCCTGCAGGATCTCTTTGATTTTATTGCATCTTCGTTGAAGGATTTCATCGCTAAAGGAGATGTTTCCAATATTTCACAAGATAGAAGAGAACTTGGATTTACATTCTCCTTTCCTGTGAAGCAAATGTCTGTTTCCTCTGGCATTTTAATCAAATGGACGAAAGGGTTTTCCATTGTAGATATGGTTAGTCAGGTCTTTAAAGAAGTTTTATTGGGAATTGGGAAAGCTTATACTCGTAGGGAATATCGTACTAGATGGTTAATTATTGTATCATTATTCCTCATAAAACAGATCACTAACTTCAATGGTACTTTTTGTAAGAGAGAAATTCATGATTTTGAATTGGGTAATAATTTATTTAGTATTACACTTTATATAATAAATTATTTATAAGCCCAGTGCATTTAGTTAGTTGTGTAGTTGAATTTAATTCTTGTTCGGTTATCTTTCATATAGATCTCAGTGCAGCCTTTTAACTGTATAGGCCAAATTAATTTTGTTTTTTTTAAATGGCTGTTTGTGCTTCCCTCTTTAACAGTTACAAAATAGAAGTAAACCTAACAATAGCAGTGTGTAAATATCATAACCATGTTATATTAACAAAAAAAACTGTGGTTGTCAGGTAGGAAGAGATGTTGCAGCATGTTTGCAAGAAGCCTTGATACGGAAGGGCCTAGATGTTCGGGTAGCTGCCTTGGTAAGGAAGTACTTTCTTTTAACCCCCAGTTATATTTCCTATCCTTCAACTCCAAAGTGTACTGCCCAGAACAATGTCTAATAGTTACACAACTGGATATGATGTATGTTTAATGAATTGCTACTTTTCCAAAGTCATTTTTTTCTGTTAATTCTACATTTTTTTGACTGAAGGACAAATGGTGATAGTTTGACTGGCATTTTCTTTTCGTTGACATATTGTGTTGCATTTTTTTATAGTTGTGAAATTATTATTTTTTATAGACTGTAATTATGTGGAGGAGAAGTGTACAGCCGTGATGTTGTGCAACATAAATAAGTTATGTTTTATTTATGATTACTACTATTATTATTATGTGAAACATTATTTCATGTTCGTTTTCAACAGGTTAATGACACTGTTGGAACATTAGCAGTCGGTCATTATCACGACCCAGATACTGTTGCTGCAATTATAATTGGTACTGGTACAAATGCCTGCTATTTGGAACGTGTTGATGCTATTATCAAGTGTCAAGGTCTTCTTATGACATCTGGACGCATGGTATTGCTTGTTCATGTCTTCAATTCTGTTTTTTGTTGCTTATGAAATTTCTGCAAGTTTAACTCTTCTGGTTTTTAGGTTGTCAATATGGAATGGGGGAACTTTTGGTCATCTCACTTGCCAAGAACATCGTATGACATTGATTTGGATGCTGAGAGCCCTAATCCAAATGATCAGGTGAGGTTCTGCATCAGATGACTTCTGTTGTTTGATTTGTCATGACTAAAATATTGGAGATTTGGATACAGGGTTTTGAGAAAATGATATCTGGAATGTATCTCGGTGACTTAGTGAGGAGAGTCATTCTCAGGATGTCATTAGAGTCCGATATGTTTGGACCTATTTCTCCAAAGCTTTCAATGCCTTTCATACTGAGGTGAGTACCGAGTTCTTTCTGTTTGTCTAATGTATTATTCGTTAATTTATTTTGAAGTCTGGTTTTTATAGTGGCGGTTCAATTCCATTTTGATTGCTATTGACCTTTTAATGTCTTAAAGATGATTGTCCATTACTTTTTCCTCATCTTGGTTAGATTGTGTAACTCCATGATTTTGATTACTTATTCTGGAAAGTGAATTTGCTATATATTTATTAAGTGACCTTGGAATGATTTATTTGATCCGGACTTGATCGACCGATGAAAACTACTCCGTAGTATTAGAAGTTATATTGACAGTCAGCATATGCTGGTTTTTGCTCCATTTCTGGAATGGTGTGCATATTGGCATGTCTTATCCATTCTCCTCCAAATATCGAACTAAAACTATGACCTCATGGAATTCAGGACTCCTTTGATGGCTGCCATGCATGAGGATAACTCGCCTGACTTGAGAGAAGTAGCAAGAATCCTCACTGATATATTTGAGGTAAACAAGCGACGCACCTTATGTTTTGCCCTTGCCTGTTGTAGTGTAATACTAATTTTTGTTGCATTTGGGTGTCTGTCTCAGATTCCTGAAATTCCTTTGAAGGCAAGAAAAATAGTGGTGAAGGTGTGTGATGTGGTGACTCGTAGAGCTGCTCGATTGGCAGCTGCTGGTATTGTTGGTATCTTGAAAAAGATTGGAAGGGACGGGAGTGGTGGGATCACAGGTGGACGGAGTAGAAGTGATACGAAAATGAAAAGAACAGTGGTGGCAATTGAAGGGGGGTTGTATTCTAAATATGCATTGTTTAGGGAGTACTTGCGTGAAGCTCTAAATGAAATATTGGGGGAAGATATTGCCAAGCACGTTGTTCTAAAGGTCACCGAAGACGGATCCGGCATTGGGGCCGCACTGCTTGCTGCCTCCTATTCATCCTAAACTGTGGATAAAGGGTACACCGCTATAAATATATATAAATTGTTTCATATTTATATATATGTATATATATGTATATATTTATATCTATATATATATGTATATATGTATATATAAATATTTATACATAGGCACACACACACGTATAGCCATGTAAATCAGAATTTGTTCTCCATATTTAAATATCTTTGTATAAAGAAAGGTTTCGTCTATTCTTTGACCAAGTTATCTTCATTTATATGATTATTATTTTTTCTAACGCAGTGTGTTTGTGGCATTGATCTCTCTTCAGTTGAACCTTTGGAAGGAGTGATATCATTTTGAGATTGAAATTGCTCGTCTTGTTTTCTCATTAAAAAATTATTAAATATGAATGTTTTTTCAGTTACCTCTTACTATCCCCTACGTTATTGTGATACTTTTACATTGTTAAATGTTTATTCCTACGTGTACTTGTTTCAAGTTTATTTAACTAAATAATTTAGTCAACAACTCTTTCCTTTGTCTCCAAAATCCTTTCTTAAGTCAATTTATTCTCAACTATCTTTTCTATTTACTTAATCCAAGCAACGACTTGTATTTTTGGATTATTTTTCATTCAACTAAATTATTTTTGGATAAAAGAATTCATTCAACTAAATTATTTTTGGATGAAAGAATTCATTGAACTAGTACAATCACATTAACACAAAATTAGATATACACAAAAACATTTGGAAAATAAATACTACTGTAATCTAATAGATTTTTCTTTGCTCCACTCCCACGTGTAGTTATTCTTAATTTTTTTTTGTTATTTTATTTCAAAAAAATACTTGAACACTTTTAATGTGTAGTTATTCCTAAATTTTCTAGTTATTTTATTTCCAAAGAATACTTGAACACTTTTAATTTATTTATGTAGATGTTTTAGTGAATATAGTTTGTTACATTGTAGCATATTTTATTTTTATCCAATTTATCTTTTAAAATATTTTATACATTTATCAGATAAAAACAAATATTATTTTCAAAATTTTAATATAAATAAATATATCAAATATATTTATATTCTATTTATCATCCTCTTGAACCCAAAAAAAACCCTGATCGTGTATCGTAAATTAAAGCGACGCAAAACCGCTACCTAGCTTGCGAACTGTATTTTGGTGTGCAATGGCGCCCCACGGTAAAGGCGATGCAGCCGCCGCCGCCGCCGCTGCCAACGGCAAAAAAAGAAGACGTTATCTTCCTCATAACGTCAGTCTCCTCGTCTCTTCTCTTATGTAGTTTTTGCATTTCGAAGTTTCTCTTATTTTTTGGCTGAGTTTGTTTTCATGAGGTTTTTTTTTTTTTTTTTTTTTTTTTTTTTTTTTTTTTTTTTTTTTTTTTTTTTTTTTTTTTTTTTTTTTTTTTTTTTTTTTTTTGTGTTTGGTTTTTTT
>Ga0099825_1006569_pt1 | contig 14491 bp, 4 predicted proteins | sample SiratroredBW_FD_76838 | JGI IMG/M metagenome (GOLD analysis project Ga0099825, IMG submission 76838) | Root nodule microbial communities of legume samples collected from California, USA - Siratro red BW | ecosystem: Host-associated > Plants > Roots > Nodule | place: USA: California | collected... | reverse complement strand
ATATATATATATATATATATTCTTGTAGAAATTTGTGGAGGTACTATAGTCAATTTGACATACATAAGTTGACTTACTAGGAATTAAGTTAAAAATGGTTTAATTTAATTTAAAAATTTTGTAACTTGATTTTGTGGAATTTTTTTCACAAAATAAACATATGTTTAAGAATAAGTGGATTTATTTAGTTAAGCATATTCTTCAATTTATTTCTTATATTTATTGTGATACAAAGAATTTGTCAAGGATTAAAATCAATTTGATATCACCTGTATTATTGACTCACACACTAATATGACTCATACACTCATAGGGATGGAAAAAGGTATTTGTAATTATAACAGTAGAAATAGAATGGTCTCAAGATTCAAGCTTTAATTGCTATAAAGAAAATATTGTATGCATGTATAATATAAGAGTAAAGGAAAAAGAAGGAAGAAAATATTCAGTTATAAAAATAATAAAGGAAAAGTAAAGACTTTAAGAAAATAATAATAATAAAATAGTAATAAATGTGAGCATCACCAAATTAAAATCAACATTAAATATAATTGAAAGGTCACTAAAATATTTACCATCTTTTAAAATTCTAAATCATTCTAGGTATTTAAGAGGTGTAATATTGTGTATATCCCTTGATATATACATCAAAGTTTTCAACAATAATATGTTAATGCCGTGGGAATTGTTGAACCATTTTTGTGGCTTGAATTAATGGTGTAGAAAAAGTGTAAGTGCAAGAAGAACCAATCACAAGTTGCAAGGTAGAACAGAACATTAATTATTGGAATGAGAAGTTTACCAATGAGAAGATTGTAATCTTTAAACTTGATAATTTACCAAAGTTACTTAAAATTAAAATTATAGTTAGATCAGATAATTTAAATATTTTAATTTCATAAAGGAAAAAAAGAGATATGAATTAAAAAATGTCTTAAATTTTATTTTAATTTAAATTCACTCATCATGAATTGTGCAATATAAAATATTTTTTATTTTTAATTGTGTTTAGAATTTGTTTTAGTCAAAACTTATAGAGTAAAGTTATTGTAAAGTTAAAAACATAAGATAAAATATAATTATATTAATTTTAATTAAATGATGTTGAGGCAAAATTTTAATTATATATTAATTTTTAATTAAGATTAGGTTTATTACACTGAATCTATTTATAAAAGAAGGTGAACTGTACAGCAAACAATCTAAACAAATATTTCAATCCATATGTTTTTACAATTTCATCCATCCAACTATATGTGTAATTTAAATCACAAATAATATTTAAACTCTTATAATTATACAATTTTACATCTAAAATCTCAATTTGACTGTTTATAATTGACTTTATAAGATATAAATATATATATAAGATTATTTGATTATTTATAATTTACTAATAAAATAATCTTTTATATATATATATATATATAAGATATAAATAAATATATATACACATGTCATTCTTTCCACCCAATGACCACAACCACACTAGTGAAAACGTGAAAATTCAAAGGTTATATCAATTTTGAGGAACATTTACGTGCTTTTCATCAACTCTTTAGATCACTTTTTCAATGATTTCACAAGTGAGGAGAACTTTAATAAGACTTTTGATTCAAAAGTAAGAAATATGTTTTTTAAATCTTCCTAATTATTTTTGAAAAAAAAAATAAGTATTTGCATCCATGTAAGATCGTGATAGAGATAAAATATATATCTTGAAAATTGTGTCATTATAATTTTCACTTCACAGCTACAATTAATGGGTGTAACGTAATGCATTTTGCAATCAATTTTAGAGCGTATGAGTTTATGAATTTTTCTGTTCTTGAGTTTATTACACCATATTTACTTATTAATACTCAAAAGCAATATCATACATATGTTCATGGTTATGGTTGGTTATGATAGAAATATATTTTAAGCAATTTTTTAAATTAACCTGCTGTTATATTTTTTAACAATTTATTATTGATTTAAAGTAGTTCAGAAAAAAATACAATTAATTAACGTGAATATTTCCTACCTTACCTTATTTATCTTAATCTTTTAATGTAGTAATATTATTATATAAAATGCAAGCAATCACGGAAAAATTTACTCCAATTATAAAATTAATATTCATTTTAATTGTAAAATATTCTACCATTATCTCAGTATCATACTTAAAATATTTTCTCCATCAATGTTCCTTTTTATAGCATAAACCATTTTAAATAACAATAGTTCACACTAATAAATTTGCATGAAAAAAAAAGACAGAACTTATGAACAGTTTTTGTGACATTCCATATTATGAAATATTTTTCTTCATCTCATAAAATATTATTTTTTTAATTAGAACTTTTCATATCCTTTCTCAATTCTTCTTGTGTATATAATCAAACTTTCATATTCAATCTCCTTTTCTCTCTAACCTCACGTAACAACCCAATTCATCTCTTCTTTCTTAGATTTTGTTATGGATTTTAGTTGATTTGTGTAAAAAGTTTTATTGTTTGAATTAAAAAAAAGGATAGTGAGATTTGAATGGAAAATTTATAAAAATTTATGAATAATGTGATGTGTGTAATTGATAAAATAATTTTTTAGTAGATGAAATTATAATTAAAATTAATTTAAAATTAAATATAATTATTATACTAATTAATAAAATATTTTAAAAGAAAAATAAAATATTATTGGTAATAATAATATTATTTTATAAATTTATTTTAATTATGATTATAATTTTAGTTTTGTTATTATTATTATTATTTTATTTTATTATTATTGTAGTTATTATTTGTTTTTATTAATATTTTTAGCTTTTTATATTAATATCAATAATATTTTATTTTTATTATTATTAATAATTTTTACTTTTATTAATATTATTATTTTATAATTTTAATAAATCTATTATTATTTTAATAATAATTATTATTATTAATATTGTATATTATATAATTAAATATATTTATTTTATTATAATATAACGAATAAATTAATTATATAAATAATATACCAAATCTCCTCCCAGTCAAATCTTCACTCTCTTGGGAACATAAAATTCTATTATATTTTATCTCCATTTTTGCCATAATAATATCTTATTTATTGAAAATCCCACTTTCCCTTCCCTCCATCAGTATGGGCACATCCGTCTTTGGATGCAAACATGGCCTTAGAGTTAAACCTAATTTTCTCTACCTAGGAAACTTTCTTTTTCTTCTTCTTCTAGTTGGTTAATTTCTTGTGATGGGCAATTATCTTTCTTGGAGTTTGGCTCCTCCTTTGATGAAGAACACAAGGCCAACTCGAGTGATCTTTCCCACGGGTGAAGTGAAGCAATACAAGGAGGAAGTGAAAGTGGCAGAACTTATGATGGAGTGTCCTCTAACTTCTTAACCAATTTCAATACTTTGTACACTAGACAAATTTTTTTAGTATTTAGTATTCTTGTGATGATATCAAGAATTCAGAAAAATTAAATAATGATATGATAATTATGAAAAAAATATAATAATATAAAAAAATTTATTAAATATAAATTTTTTTATTTACAATAATTTATTTGATATAAAATTTTAAAAAATTAAATATAAAAATTAGTTTAAATAAATATATTTATTTTTTTAATACTTTTTTGATTATTTCTAATATTTTTATTGATATTTTTTAATATTTTAGCGATTATATTTGATATTCTAGTTTATTGTTATAATAATAATAATAATAATAATATTTTACAGGATACTGCTGACGACTTGGAGTGTGACAACCTCTCTCTGTAAGAAGTCTCAATTCTTTCATCACCACCGCCGACGAGGTGACCTTGGCTGCGGCAAAGCCAATATTGATTTCAGGTGATGACTCGGTTGGTGGAGTTGAAGTTAAAGATTTAATGTCACGTAATGAAGTCTGGAAGGGTTTAAGATTTAATTAGGATTTTGGAATAAGTTGAAGTTATTGTAGGTCAAGGAAGCCTGGGTTGGAAACCATCGAGGAGAGTTTAATTTTTTGTGTTGGAAACAAATTTACTTTTTATATTAATTGTGTTGTTTTTTTATTTTATTTTATTTTTTTTACTGATACGTCAATTATGTTGTTTTTTTGTTTTTTTCTATCAGTATATCAATTTGTGTTATTTTTTATTTGTGTTTTTTTTAAGTTATTAAAAATTTTTAATTATTAGTTTGTTAAAATAAAAATAAAAATAATATAAAAATAATTGAATTAAGATCACACAATTACATTCCTATATTTCCACTTAAGTCAACTACTTCACCACCATTCAAGCTTCCACCTTTACTTCCTCTTCATTCTTCATATTTCTTATAATAAGCCAAATTTGAAGATATTTGAGGACTGTGTGATGGTTTCTGATCTCAAGTATTATTTTGGAGCTCTCAAACAAAGTGTAATAATTTTTATCACATTAAACTTATGCTTAAAGGCTAATGTAGCACCATTAAGTTAAATTTTGTTTAGAATTATTTTAACATTAAGTAGTAAACTTTTATCAAATTTAAGTACTCAAACTACATGAAAAGAAGGTACTTGCTACACCTGGATGAATATATGCATAGGAGAGCTTTTAGTACCAATAGATTCAGCTTTGGATTATTACTGATTGTTTTGCAAGTTTGTGTAGGTTTCGGTATTTAGTAGTAGTAGGATATAAGTTTATGATGTATCCAACAAGTATCAATGGCACAAGTTAAAGGAAACAACATTACAATATCTTAGAGCCGATTCGAGATTCAGAACAATAAGAAATTAGATGATTTTAATTGAAGAACAATCTTTAGAGACAGCTTTGGTGATTGTCAACTGAATCTTTGTGTTGTCCTACTAGAATCCTTTTTATTGTACTAAATATCTATCATTTGAGATGAGTTGGGAAGAAAATAATTTGACAACATTTAGTATCTATATAAGCAAAAAAACATGTTGTTAAGACTTTTATCCAGCAAGTGTACCGAGTCACAAGTAGTATAAATTTATAAAGTAAAGATGTAGATCTCATAGAGAACAGTTTTGTTTTAAACTTTAGCGTCACTACTCACTAAGTAAGTAAAGGTTTTACGAAGATTTGATGATAAGTTGAGTCAAGAACGTAAAAGAACAATTAAAAACAAGTAACAATTATAAGACGGAGTTTGCAAGATCTAGAAGGACTTTGGAATTGAACTTCATCTCTTTCCCTCATTCGTATTTTGGAATTGATAATAAAATGCAATATTCGTAACTACTCTCAATTGATGCACAATTTAAAATCATTCACACTGATTCCTCTGATATGAAATTCATAAGGAAATCTTCTAAACACTGATTCCTTAGCTATTTAGTAAATTACCCAGCGTTAAGAACGGATGTAATACGCAATCAATATATCGAAACCTATCCCTAGTATTCCAATATATCGACTATTTTCATCTAGGTCGGAAACACAAAAATACTTTCCAGTTAAGTTTAAGAATCAGAATCGAGACTCTATTGATCAGATAAAATCAAGCATTAAACATAAGATGAAAATAGCAATGGAGTAGAAACTGAATATTATATTTAAAATCACCAAAATACAAATGAGTTCAAGAAGTTACATTCAATCCCAAAGTTGCGAAACTTAGCTACTCATAGTAGCCATTACACTTCAAAGAAGAAAGATTGCAAAGAAGAGCAGGAATCCTCAGTAGTTCTTTTTCTTCTTCTCGGCCTTCTTGTTCCTCCCAATCCAGATTCCCTTTCTAAAATCCTAAAATCTTCTTTTAAACTTGGTTTTGGGCCTAGGTGAAGTGGCTTTTCTTTTGGGCTTTTTTCTATTTTAAACTTTTTGTTTCTTTTCTTTATGAATCTTCTCATATATCATTTTCTTTATTCTTTTTCACCTGAAATGTCACAATAATTGAGATTAAATGATTTCCTTTAGCTCAGGACTCAAAACATAAATTTAAATCCAAAAAATCTAAAATTGGGAGAAATTACTATTTTAAATAACACTAAAACTCACAAGTACTCAATATTTTTCATGTATAAAAACACTCAAAATTGGTACTTATCACATGTGTTGTAAGAGTCTGATCGGGCCTGGGTGATTAACAGAACTTTGTAAGCTCTGATACACAATGAACAATGCTTTGAACAATGCTTTGCAGTATATATATATGCTAAAAAGAATATATATCTTTCATGAATTAAGAAAAATAATCTCCTCCATACTTTACATACCTGAACCACGCAAATTCGACACTAAAATCTAAAACAAGCAAAAATGAAATTAAATCATATTTTTTTCTTGCAATGTATCCTTGTTACAAAAGTCTTTTAATTCTTCAAGCTTTATCAATTTGGTGATTATGAGTTTTAGTTTGGCTAGGTCAGTTATTGAATTTTTGCATAAGTTATTTATGAAATGGACTTGACTTAAATGAGTTTAAACTTAACTAATTCTTATAAAATGGGTACTTAACTTGTGTATGACACTAGATATTTGTGGTGATCTGATAGTGGTCCAATAGTGGGTAACACAATAGGCTTATCAAACTTCATTAGGCTTTGATATTATATTATGAAGTAAGTTTAAGTCTAATCCATTCTTATAAAATCGACTTATAATGTAAGGATTGTCCCACTTATATACTATGAATTAGCCTTATTTCTAGCTGATATGAGATCTTCAACAACAACTACTTCAAGATTCAAATTTTTGATGACAGAGAACCATTTTTTTAATCTCTCCATGAACGCTTTCAAGGATTTACTTTTTTGGTTTCAAATATAAATTAAGGCAACAGAAGCCAAATGGTGTGACTAACTAGTTGCAAATTGTATTCCAAACTTGGCGATTAACATGTCAAAATAGTCGATGAATGTGTTAGTAATATTGTAAACCAACTTAAGGTTGCTCTTTTGAGGGAGGAAAGTAGAAGATGACATTGTCAATAGTGTATAGGTTGATATGGGTGACATATATCAATATGTTTGTCAAGATTGGTGTTACTGTTACAAATGTCAACTATGCGAATCTTCTTCCAATTTGTTACGAGGGAGATCTCTATGATCCTGTCAACAAAGGAGTGTCGTTATGATTTTTCTATACTTGTAGTGGTATGGACAAAGGCATGGTATTGTGTCTCAAATTATTGTTATCAAATTCTTATCTCTCGTATAAATGGAAGAGGAATATATTGTGAGTAACTTGATGTCTATCGTGGTTCTCATTTTGTTAAGGATTAGGATACATGTTGTTTTTCTTCCAACTTTCCAATGTGAGCATTATTTTGATGAACTATTCATCTAGTCAACATCTTTTTTTGTGAGAATTTAAAGTTTTTTTATGAAGCTCAACCAATAATGTTACTTCATTCATATGAGTTTTCTAAACCTTTGGTGCTTGTCTTCTTTTATTGTTCGTCATATTTCTTATAAATACTATATGGTCTTAGAAAATCTAATATGTCTCAATAGGTGTCACATGCAAGATAACATTTTATAAGATCGAGAGTTTATTTTCTAACTAAAACTTATTATTTCAATTAACTCAAATTTCTCTTTCTTTTGTTCCTTTGAATAAGTGGTTGTGGTGTCTAGGTAGATACTTCAAATATTCAAGTTAGTAAAAATACATATATAAATAAATAAATAATCAATAAGTAATACATACTTTTGGATCTTTACCTACTTATAGTATTTTATTAGACTCTTATTTGTATGAGTGTTAAGATGTGGCTAAGATAATTTCAAAAACAATATTAACACATAATCTTTTAATTATTCAAGTAAGCATTAGAATATTTTTAATAGAAATTTCTTACAAAAATTACTTAAATAAAATTATTATGCTAATTAAATATGGTCTTAACAATTGTTTATATTTATATATAGTTGTTTATAAATTAAATAGTTTATTAATTATAAGGAATTAGCTCGAATTTTATGTTAGATTTATAACCACTTATATAGTATGAATTGGTCCTTATCTATAGTTATGAGGGATCTTTAACAATTCACCTCTCTGGCTAAGGTTATCCAACTCATGCGTCAGACTAAATATTCAAATCTGATTAGAAGAAGTTCTGAATTATAAGAAGTGAACTTTAAGTCTAAAAAACTAATTTGTAAAATAAGGTTCGCACCCACTTATATATTATAAATTTGACATGATCTTTAATCAATATAGGATCTCTCTAACAAATTTCACTACAAAGCGTCTACCATAAAAATAAAAAATTACAAATATAGATGGTGAAAGATAAATAATAAGAAGAAAAACAAAAAAATCATACACAAAATTTAATTCGATTCCATTGAAATATTAACGAATTTCAATCTACATCTAACTAAACTCAAATATTACAACTTCACGTATTTTCTCTCGCATACCAAACTCTCACTTAAATGCAACTAACATTGGTTTCTGCCAATACAAAGTACATGAACAATACTTCACAACTCTACTGATATTATCTACTAAGTATTACAAAACCTTTAAATAATAGTATGGTTAGATAATCCAGAAACCATTAAATAAAATTTGTTGAACCAATCTTCATAAATATTTTAAGTTCTAGTTATAATAATTTTATATTCAATTCTTTCGTTTAATATAATATTTTTGTGTATTATATGGATTTAAAAAAAATTAAGAACGAATTGACGTTGGTATGACCATATTTCCACCACAACAAACACACCCTTATTTTCTTGTGTGTTGTCTTTTATTGTTGAGTCAATAATCACACTTTTGGACGGAGGTCGCGTTTTCCACGTTGTTGGCACTTGCTAGTGCATTTCTTATTCGCTGACCCACATGTTCTGCACAAAAACCATTTTTAAATAAATAAAATAAACTTTAAAAGAGAAAATAACTTATAAACTTAGCTTTTATTAAAAATCCATTAATATATTTTACTTTCTTACTTTAAAATAATCTTCTAAGATAAAATTTTCTAAGAAACATTACATCTCTTCAAAGTCTACTTCTCCTTTCTTAATCACCCATTAGCAAAACTTTAGTCTACTTTGCTTATAATTGATATAAGTAATTGTTTCTCTTCCTTGCCATTCAGCACCAAACAAACACAAGACAGATTACAAGCGGTGGCCAAATATGGAGAAAGCAATTCAAAGACAGAGGGTCCTGCTTGAGCATCTTCAACCCAGTTCTTCAAGTTCCAATCTTTCGCAACAAACCCATCAATCTACGGATCTTTCAGTAAGTGGGTCTTTTTCCTGTTTTACAATTTGATTTCTATCTTCGAGAGCTTATGTTGTCTTTGTTAATGTAATGTAAGTGCATAAATTTGATGTCTTGCTAAATGAATGCTGTTCAGTTTGGTTGACTGTGACTTGTGAATGTTTGACTGAGAATCTTAGGATAATTGCTATACTTAAAATTCTATAATAGCCCATAATATTCTAACATGTGAAAGAGAGTGTATTGGAAACAGAAATGTTAAAAGAGTATATGTTTAAAGTATTTTTATTCTGGATTTGTTGAACCAACTTTAACTTTCTGAAGTATATTTGGAAATGCTTTACTTTGTTTAAGTCTCTTTTCCATTTCTTGTTAGGCTTCATCATGTTTTGCTGGGAATTCTTCACATGGGCAAAAGGGTGGATCAGAAGATGATGTGGTGATTGTAGCGTAAGTTTGTCTATATAAATGGTTTTATTTGTGTGATTTCTAATTCGCTATTTATCAAAGTTGAGTTGACCTGACCATCTCTCGTATTGTGGGATCTAATCGAGCTGAGTTTGGATTTAAATAAATGATCTTATCGAAATTTTGGGTCAGATGAAGACATGTAAATCCATGCCACGAGCACCCTTACTAAGGAGATACACATTCATGTAAAATTGTAAATCGTTTAAATACTTGGACTAGTTTGACTGATTCTGTGAATTTTCCTACTATCAGTCAGAGACTTGGAATAGTTTGATCAATGATGTATCATTCAAAGGGATAAATTTAAGTATTTACTCTTTGATTATATTGATGAGATTATTGGACCTTTTAGCTTTAATTTGTCTGCAATAACCAGGGCATATCGAACTGCCATTTGCAAAGCAAAACGTGGAGGCTTCAAGGATACCCTTCCAGATGATCTTCTTGCTTCAGTTCTGAAGGTAATTCTTTGATCAAAAGAGTTTGAATATAAAAATAGTAAGTACAAAAAAATGCTTTAGTGAACATTCGTAATGGTTTATGATTGGAACATGTCAACCTTGAAATATTTTGAGCTACATTTGTTGATCAGTGGTTTATTTCTTTTACTTCTCTTTTGTTCTGTGGTTTCTAAACTGAGTTTTCCTATAGGCTGTGATAGAGAAAACAAATGTGGACCCAGCAGAAGTTGGAGACATTGTTGTAGGCACAGTACTGGCCCCTGGATCAGATAGAGGAATTGAGTGCAGAATGGCTGCCTTTTATGCAGGTTTCCCGGGTACATTTTACAGTCTTCATTCACATGTTATATGAAATCATTGATTTTACTGAATGTAGAAATACTGATGAGGTGGCTTCATATGATTATGCTTGTAGCTCGTATGTAATTTAGCGCGATTTCTAATATATGATAAATCTCGCTCAATTTTCTACCAGACACTGTGCCTCTTCGAACTGTCAATAGGCAATGTTCATCTGGACTGCAGGCAGTTGCCGATGTAGCTGCTTATATAAAAGCCGGGTTCTATGACATTGGTCAGAATGAATGGATCTAAACTTTATATTAAAATTCCATGGCCTGGTTATTTCTTTAGCCTAATCTTCCTGATATTTCATGCAGGTATTGGGGCTGGATTGGAGTCTATGTCACATGACACTGTGAATAGGCTTAGCAAAATTAACCCAAAGGTATATTTTGAAGTTGTATATTTTGAAGTCCTCCACATTTTCCTTTGAGACGTGTTTGCCTTGACTTTTGATTATATTAATTAACAGGTAGAGACCTTTGCACAAGCCCGGGATTGTCTTCTTCCTATGGGGATAACTTCTGAGAATGTAGCACAGCGCTATGGTGTGACAAGGCTAGAGCAAGATCAGGCTGCTGTGAGTATGACACAAGTATTTAATATGCTAAGGGTTTGTTTCGGAAAATTCTTTTGTATACAAGAAGAAAAATGTAAAATGAGTGCCTTCATAAGCTAAAACTACCTTACACATGAGTTAAAAGTCTGATTTTGTAGAAACTAAATGAAAGAGTTTCTATAAGTTAGCTTTTGCATAAGCTAGTTTTAGCTTATGGAGAAACTTATTTCACCTTTTTTATCCTAGAAGTGTTTGTAGAGAAGTTTGTCCAAACAGATCCTAAAAGTTATGAGGAGATTATCATGATGCATGAACTTTAATTTGTATATTTAGGTTGAGTCTCACAAGCGTGCTGCAGCCGCAACAGCATCTGGTAAATTCAAAGAAGAAATCATTCCAGTTTCTACAAAGGTAAGCATCGACTTCCGAAATGATCTTTCCTGTAGTATCAGTATATTATAATATGCTACTAATGATATTTGTTTTCAAAGTTTGTGGACCCTAAAACTGGAGTGGAGAAGAAAATTATTGTTTCTGTTGATGATGGTATCCGGCCAAACACGAATATAGTGGATTTGGCAAAGCTGAAGCCTGCATTCCACAAAGATGGATCCACAACAGCAGGTATTAAACAACTATCTTTTGTTAACTTTGTCACTCTAGGGGACATCTTATACCTTGTGAATATAATAGTTTTCAATCTCTTTTTTCAATTTCAGGGAATGCTAGCCAAATTAGTGATGGTGCAGGAGCTGTGCTCCTCATGAAGAGAAGAGTGGCTGTGCAAAAGGGGCTTCCTATTCTTGGAATCTTCAGGTAAACAATAGCAATGACCTGCATGTATCCTATAATGTGCACACCACCTGCATTTAGCCCTGAAATACATGTTTTCCTTTATCCAAACTCGATGCTCAATAGAAGCTGCACTTTGAACTATTAATTTGATTAATTTAACACCAAACTACAACAGAGTCTTAGAAGTTAATTCAGTTCCTGAGTGTTTAATTAAATGTAAACTAACAGAAGAGGCATGTAGATGTAGGGCTACTATGCAATATATACTTACATTTGGCATCCTGCAGGCGAAGCTATTGAAAAATATTTATGTGTGTGTGTGTGTAAAATTGTCTGAAAAGTGGCTGTAATATAGGATACTCAAAGCTTGAAGCCATGTGCTTCAATTTTATATATGAGAATATTATATGCTGAAAGGATATGTGAAATCCGTAACTCATAAATTTTACTTGAAACCTGTTCAGACATGTACCGATACTGAACTCAGGTTTCTAATAGAACCTTATTCATTATTTTTTTTTTTCTATTTTAAATTTGTAAAAATGAAATTTGTCTCACAAGTGAATTCAATTTTCAGGAGTTTTGCTGCTGTTGGAGTAGATCCTGCAGTCATGGGTGTTGGCCCAGCTGTTGCCATCCCAGCTGCTGTGAAATCTGCTGGTCTTGAACTTGGCAACATTGACTTATATGAAATCAATGAGGTAAAGGTTTTAAGATTTGTCATTACAGACATTGTTTGGACAAACTTTTCTATAACATTTTAAGCCATTAGAGAAGAAATAACGAAGTAAAATGCATTGAACTCTTCTCATAAACTGAAATCAAATTATACATCTTTCCTCTGAGAGAAGTTAAATGACAGAGTTTCTATAAAAGTTAAGTCCACAACTTGATTTTCACTTATGGAAGAAGGTAAATTTATTTTACTCTCTGATTTTCTTTATATGTTCAGAAGAAAAGTTTATTCAAATGGGGTCTTAATTGATACTTTTTATTGCATATTTCCACAGCCAAGTCGCTTCAATTAATCTTGTACTAAGTGTTTATCAATATAATGGTTTCGCAGGCCTTTGCATCACAGTATGTTTATTGCTGCAAGAAATTGGGACTTGATCCCAAAAAGGTCAATGTCAATGGTGGTGCCATTGCTCTTGGACATCCTTTGGGTGCTACAGGTGATGTTAACATGTTTTCATCAGAAATTTATCTTACTTTTTCCTCTTATTATTTTCTTATTAAATGGAAGAGACAAAATTCTCCAGAGAGGCTCATCTTTAAATTACTGTAACATGTTTACTCATGTACATTTATTGATAAAACAATAATTGCAGTACTATGAGAAATGTGAAACAAGAATCAACTCAACTGAGATTAATGACTCGTTGAGTTATTATACATAAGTTGTTGAAAACATAAAAATAATAACAGAAAAAATAATAAAAACTATTTCTAACATTCTACGAGTTTAAACTGAATAACTATCATGAACCTAATGCTGACTTTGTTGGTGAATTTTCATGCTGCCCTTTTATGACAGGTGCACGCTGTGTTGCCACTTTGTTGAATGAGATGAAACGCCGTGGCAAGGATTGTCGCTATGGTGTAATTTCCATGTGCATAGGTAGGTGATTTCTTAAGTGAAATGGAAATAAGAACATGATGAGTAAACACAACTAGAAAAGTTAAAGTTAGTGATGAAACTTAGGAGAAATAAACAGATTAATGGTACATGCATGTGAGAGTTTAAGAGTGTTATTCCTTTCCATATAACATTATTGAAATGTGCATGATTTCAGGGTCTGGTATGGGAGCTGCTGCTGTATTTGAAAGGGGAGAGTATTGAAGATTTGTGCAAGTTTTTATGGTTAGAATAAATAACGAGCTTTGTTCACAGGACACTTGTATTATTGTAAATCATTTGAAAGTCTTTCTATTTTGAATTCAGTTTTGATGGGAATGTAACAAAAAAGTAGCAGTGTGGACAAGTGATTATTATTATTAAATGATAAATAGCACTTTCAGTTCACCTGAACATTGAGTAAATCACTAATAGTGGGTTTGAATGATAAAAATTAGAGGAAAAATTAATTTTAGAGAGAAATTGAAATGTGTTATGACAAAAATATATTGAATATATATAGGATTTTAAAAGAATTTGAAATTTCAAAAATTTATTAAAGTAATTTAATTATTTAAAATTATAGAACTTTGTCAATGCTAGTGAACTTTTTTTTTTTTTTATTGATACAAGTGGGAGTTTTCCAATTATCATTGATAATTCTTGATGTTAGCTAGAGTTGTATTTTGTCAACATTAACCAAATTTTCTTGACCAATGTTGGTGTGACTATGTTTTGGTTGATGTTATCTACATTCTATTTTGTTCATGTTTGTTGTATGAAAATAACTTTGACGATGTCAATCGAAAAATAATCATATAATTGATTTTAATTTGAAAAAAAAAAAACTTATTAAGAGTAGAAAAAATAATTTTGAAATCCATAACATTTCAATTAAAGTTAACCTTTCAATTTTGATTAATTAAAGTTAACCTTTCAATTTTGATTAAGTGAATGGTGTAATTTGTTGAAATAAGTAAATTTTAATATTTTTATGAAGATTGCTAATTCATGCTTAGAAACACAACTTTAAAATAAAGAAATCGTCATTCTAAATATGACTT
>Ga0099825_1006566_pt1 | contig 14496 bp, 4 predicted proteins | sample SiratroredBW_FD_76838 | JGI IMG/M metagenome (GOLD analysis project Ga0099825, IMG submission 76838) | Root nodule microbial communities of legume samples collected from California, USA - Siratro red BW | ecosystem: Host-associated > Plants > Roots > Nodule | place: USA: California | collected... | reverse complement strand
AAAAAAATAAATAAAAAAAAAAAAAAAAAAAAAATAAAAAAAAAAAAAAAAAAAAAAAAAAAATAAAAAAAAAAAAAAAAAAAAAAAAACATGATTCAGCTGGATTCAATTTTATCGATAAAAAATAAAAATTAAATCAACGCAGAAAATAGTTTTATTTTGGCAATCAAATAGGTCAGTCAAAATCCAATTTGCTTTATATAAGTTAAATAGTTTAAAAGAGATAAAGAATTTATTGCAAAAGGGGTAGTATAGTATCATTTTAATGGTTTTGTTTTATCCTGGAAAAGTAAAGGGTTGTGAAGTGGAAGCCCAAATCGAAGAGCTCCTACGACTCAGGTTTTCATTTTCATAATTTCATCTCAGCTCAGAGTCTAGAGCGTTGAATGCACGGCCCTACCCAAGCGCGTGAGGGAAAGTCCCAGACTCACAGCCAGGCAGCCACCACCATCTTCTTCGCTTAGCTTTTCTTGTTCAAAGAAAATCGCAAGAAATCACAAAGAAACTAACTGACAAAACAAATCGGAGGCATTCCGTGAATCGCCATGAGCGACCACCACCCACGGCTGCGCCACCTTCGCTCCACCTCGCATCTATTGAAGGAATCTTTGTCATCGTTCTCATCCAATTTCGTCACATTCCTTTTCCTCTCTCTCCTAACCCTCTCTTTCCGAACCCTCGTTGAGACAGGCACCGCCCATGTCACCTCCTTCATCGACCGCGACCCTTCCCTCCGCGCCCTCCTCTCCCGCCTCGACCTCGCCGGCAACGCCCACCATCACGACCACGGCCATGACCTCCCCTCCACCGCCGCCAACCACGCCCTCCGCCACCGACGCCGCCCCTTCCTCCACCTCACGCGCGTCGGAACCCTAGACGATGACTTCTTCTCCGGCGACGACGACGACGACCGCTCCCTCTTCGGCTCCATCCCCAAGTCCCCCGCCAACGCCACCCTTCTTGCCCTCTTCCCCTTCCCCCCCACCTCCGCCTTCTCCGATCTCCTCGCCGACGACGGAGTTAGGGTTTCCCAAGTCATCCGCTCGGGAACCACCTTCAGCACCCAAGAATTGTCCTCTCTGTCGTCGCGAACGCCTCGCGACGAGGATGGCAGTGACAACGAGGAGGAGAAGCTGAACGAGAACGCGGAGAGGAAGGAGGGCGTGGATTTGCAATTTTTCGTGAAGGGGATCGAGGTGGGTCGCCGGGACGCGACGGCGCTGTTCTTTCTGGTGAGTTTCCTCTCCGTCGCTTACGGATGGGTGATTCTGGTTTTTCTCGTGACGTATTCTTGGGTGTTGGGTGTTGTTTTCGTTTCGGTTGTGAACGATCTGTTGGGGAGGTTTAGCTCCGTTACGGCTTTGATTTGGGATGGTTCAAGATTAGGTCTGAAGAGGCTTTCGGGGTTTATTCTGATGCGATGGGCTGTGAGGGACGCGTTGACTCAGCTTCTGGGGTTGTGGTACTTCGGAGAAATTGAGGATCAGTACTCGTTTTTCAAGCTCTTTGTGAGGTTGAAATTGATGCCCTTCTCTGTTATGTCTCCTTGGGTTAGGGGCTTTGAGAAAGAGATTTCTGGGTTCTTGTTTACTTGGTTTCTGGTGGATACTTTTGTGGCTTTTATATTCTCTGTGGATGCTTGGGTTGCCATTGTGGACTCAAGGAAGAGTGGGAGGGAAATTGTGAAGGAAGGGTGCTATTTGATATCTACCATGCTCAACCAGGCTATTCAAGTTAAGTGCTTGGAGGCTATACTTTGTGGGTCCTTTGTCAGGTGGGGTTTGGGCCGGGTTTGCGGGAGGTCCTTCGCCAAGATGTTTCAGTCCACCATGGAGGTTTACTTCATGGTTACCTGGCTTTTGTTTTACTTTGCGGCAAGGTGTAGGGACGCCGATCTTCATGGTAGGAGGTTTGGACAGAGGGAATTAGAGGGTTTGGTTGAAGGTCTCAGATGATACTTGAGGGTGGTTCAATTTGGATGGATGAATGTGGTTTTTTCTTTCTTTTTTCTTATTGTGATGCACAAGTAGCAGCAGCAATGTTTCAAAGGTTCTTTGTGTCTCCCACGTTTCACGTCGCTGTTGGCTGTTGCCGCCATTCTCTAGTTTTGTCACCAGCGATGTTAGAATGTGTACTTCACCGGAAGGCTGGTATACTTCTCGTGTATATTCTGAATGAGGGTAGTTCTTATGTATATTATTCATGGAATTGTTGAATTAGTTCACTCAAATATGTGTTGGTGATGATAGTCACAGATTACAGGGTTTGGGAAATGAAGAATGGTAATGATTTTTCTTCATGCAACTTGGGGTTATGTTGTGATGTCAAAAGTAACTTCATAGCCTTCTGTTTGTTTGGAGTTATGCTCCATCCATTAGGGAGATTTGGTGGCATGACTTGGACATCCTCTAGAAACAATGAAAAGCACTTTAATCTGCTAGATAGAACAGGGAAAATGATTAGTTTGAGTTGTGCATTGTGCCGCCCCTTTTAGAAATTCTCCAAGAAGCTGTTCATGCTAAATTAACTTTTTGGTCTGTATGATTATCAAATCCTTTTCATAAACAAGCCTTCACATTTGCTGTATGTATATAATCATCTTGTAGAAAGTTCATAAACCTTGTTTTGCATCATGGGTTACTAGACTAAGTTTGAATGAGAGGAAAATTTTGGCTGATAACAAAACAGGGCTACATCAAGGGGCATTCTAAGTGTTTAATTAATTCTTGAAGAGCTTTGTGTTTACTTCTGCTAGACTGATGCTTAATGGTCAGCGTAAATAGTTGATGTTTTCCGTCTGGTGATTTGTATGTTTGCTTTATGTTCATTTTTCTGAATTCACAACCCTTTCCTTTTGACTAGCGTCGAGGAATGTGAATTTTTTATGTATAAATGTTTTATTAGATGAAATGTGATTTATCTGAAGATGATTTGCGATATAAACTCTTTGTAAAAGCAACTAGGTTGCAATTTTTTGAATTGTACTCTTCCTCCTGGTCGTTTGTGACTGATAGGATTCCGGTTCTTCTAACAGAACAGATATAACATTGTTGACAGTATTGTCATTGAGAACAACGAAACGTAAAATCAAAGTGGAGATGCTTGAGTTTCGATGATTTACTAAATAAACTCTTTTCGAGGGTAGTTTCCCTAGGCAGCATGTTGAGGTTTACTCTTGTAAAACGAAAGTTCTCTGAATGGTTCGCCTCCTCAACTATTGCCTATAACAATCCCATTACTATCAATACATCATGCTATTCTTCATGAAAAATAAGTGCAAACAGCAGTCTTAGGATTCCAGTTTTTATATGATTTCACTTAATTAGCTTATTTGGTCTTTTCTGATAGTCTACTCCTTCCAGCCCGGGGACATGATATGCTGTTTTTGAACCAGAGCTTCAGAATTGACCTACAAAGAGGGCCATTTCGAGGGAGGGGAATTGACCTACAAATAGGGCCATTCTACTGTTTTGATATAACCTAAATGCACTTGCTAGATCTCTTGCCCTCTTTTGTAATGCTGCAAGAAGTGAACCTTACTTTCTTTTCATTACATTAACACTTCAACTAAATGGAAAAAACTACATGGTTACTTGTATTTGTTTTATCCTCTTTTGAGAATACCTTATTAATTGTGTGTGTCCATGAAATCCTAAGGAGAACACTTTTCAAAAGCAAATTTGAAGGAAGAACATGGATACAGCTTTAAGAACAAAGGAATGACCATAGGAGTTTTCAAATTTTATCAGAAAAAAAGGGGAAAGGGGGCAGCGCTTGAGCAACAGTTCTAGTTCTATGGTGTGGTGTGGCAGACCAAAATGTGTTTGTGTTTAATGGTTCTCCCAATACCATTATAGTGTTGGTGTCCAAAAGAATCAGCGTGATTATTAGTTCAACAGTCTTTTCCCTCAAGAAAGAAAATGTTTATGAGGTTTTTGAGAAGACATCAAACATGAAATGGAATATAGTATGTAGATATAATCGAGCTAGCCAAGATGAACGTGCGATTTGAGACAGTATCCATACATATGTGTTCTACGTGTACACCATCCAAGAATGTTGAATGCATTACATTTATAATAAAATTTATTTTAACTAATAATAGAGATAAAAACTAATACTAACTAAAGATAAAATTAATACTAAACTGATTTATAATAAAATTTATTTTAACTAAAAGTAAAGATAAGACCAACAAGATTTATGGTATTTTTAAAATTTTGTAAGCTTAGTTTGATATATTTTATAATAATATGTTGAGTTGTATTATATTTTAAATAAGAAGAGAGATATAATAGAAAAAATAATAAATATTTTTATTATTTATAACTATAGGTTTTTTTTATATATATTTTTATTTATTTGTAATAAATAATAAATTATTTTTGTGTAATTATTACACTTATAACAAATTATTGTTTATATAAGATATTCAAATTTAGTATTAAAGTAAAATATAAAAAACTTTTGAAACATTTTTAATTTATTTTAGTTTATAGAAACTAGTCTACAAACTAATAGATAGACTATCCCACAAATCTATATCTATTGTTAAGATCAAATATTTATATATATAGTTTACTTTATAATTTGAAATTTAGTCACGATCTTATTCTTAAAATGCATGTTATAAAGTTAAAAAAAAATATATTTAAATTGACTTTGACCTCAATTTTAAACAATATGACACTGATTTATATATAAAACATAAATTATATATTAGATATAATAGTTAGTGAAATATATTATAATATATTTTATAATAATTAGAAAAAGAAATGTATATATACATTATATATATATATATATATATATATATATATATTAATATTAATGAGTTCAAACTTAATTTATTATACATTTCTAATAAATTAAGGATAATTACTTATATATATAAATTATACTTATATATACATTAAACTTAATATGTTGAATTAGATACCTTATATATACATATTAAAAATATATTACACTATATATAATGTATATATACATTATATATACATATATGTATTTTATTTTAATGAGTTCAAACTTTAATATATATATATATATATATATATATATAGTGTAATATATTTTTAATATGTTGAATTAGAGAAAGGAAATGAGAAAAGTTAGTGTTTGTGTTTTTGACAACCACTTTATGATTTTCTTTACGCAGATTTTTATTTTATCTTTAGTAACTATTTCTTTACATTTACATTTCTTACTATCATTAAAAAAAAAACAAAAATTATCAACAAGATAAATTTATCGAAAACATCTAAAATTTGTCGGTAAATTGATGGTATATAAATTTATCGACGAATTTCTGAATCCGTTGGTAATTGCTGATGGATTTCTTAGTCCGTCGATAATTACCGTCAGATTTAGAATAAATATGCTGATAAATTTAACAACGGGTGATATTCGTCAATAAAATCGTCGATAGTGATGTTTTATCAACAGATAAAGTTTCGTCAATAAAATTCTGTCAATAATTTAACTTTTACTTATAGTGTATTTATTTTTTGTTAAATTTATATTCATCCTTCTTTTATCTTTTAAAGGTATATTTACTTTCTTATTCTATATTTTTTGGTTTTGATATCACTTTGAAATTTCATAATACTTTCTTAATATATATAATTATTCTTTCTTTCAGATTTTTCAAAGAGGTACTGCAAATTCTTGTGGATTATTTTTTGTTTATGTTTAAAACATAATCACTTTACTAAAATACTTTATAAATTTAAGTCGTGTTCAGTGATATGATGAATGAAGTTTGTGTTTTTATATATGTAAAAAATTGAACTTTTATAAATATATCAAAAGAAATACTATTAGTAGAATTGACGTGTTTTGTGTTTTGTAGATATAATTATTTTCAATATGTGAAGTTAATTTAACATATTTAAATTGAAAATTATAGTTAATTAATAGTTTAAATAAAAAGAATCACATAAATAATTGTTATTTATTTTATTTAAAGTATTATTTATCAACTATAATATTTTTTTATCGAAAATAAATTCACATGTTTGTTGGAACACATATTGTTTATAAAGTTTTATAAGATATAAATTGATTAATTTTAATACATGTATAAGTATATTGTTGATATAGAAAATTTACTTTTAAATTTTGATACTTCCAAACTTAAAGATTTGATATTTCTAATCCCAATAGATGACAATGTAAGTTTTGAAAATATTGACCTTGAGTTTGTATATTGTAATATATAGTTTTGAAGATGATATAAATGTTTCTTTAATCTTGATTTAAAAATTGACTGAGTTAAAAAATATTTGAATATATTTTCGATCCTTTTATGATTTTAAGTTACGCTTTAATAAATTAAAATATGTTTTAATATACTGACATATTTTTACATTTATAAAAGAAAAAAAAAGTATTTTCATTGATTAAAATAATAATTTAATCAATTAAAACCACTTAAAACTCAAATGTTAAAACATTTCATAAACATATGAATAAAACTATTATTAGTAGAATCAATATGTTTTGTGAACGTAATTATTTTGATATGTGAAGTTAATTTAACAAAAAACCTCTTAAATAATTTTTATTTTTTTAAATATTGTTTATGGATTATTATATTTTGATAAAAAAAAGAGGTATATATAAGCTATGTTTGAAATTTTGGTCATCTGCCTTGAACATATTTGTATTGCTGAATTTAGTTTAGTAATGTATTTCATTTCCTTTTTAATAATTTTGCATACCTGTATTTATTTTTAAACCAAGTTTTAACTAAAAGTTACATCAGAGTTGCCTTTGAAACTTAAGTTGCATATGAAGTTCATTTAAATTTATTTATTTTTCCAAAATTTTAATCCGAAACACCACATAGTTAATCGAAACCAAGTGGTTGAAGGCATTTGGATATGAAAAATAATAACATTTTGCTTGACCATGATTTTGATGGCTCCAAATGATGAAGACAGAAATCTAGGTCAACCTCTGCAAATATCTTTAGGTTAGACCCAATGCTTCTGCTACAAACTGTTTGGGATCTATCATTTGCAAGAACGACAGAAGAGTATGACATGGTGTCATAGGATCACAAGTGGTAACTCTGAATAATTGAGGTTTACTATTTTAAATAAATTATATATTTTTTGGTTTAAAATGGTCCTATTTAGTTGATAAGTTAATAAACCTTTTTACTTATTTTTAACAAGTAAAAAAAATTCTAAACAAAAATTAAAAATAAATAAAAGTAATTCAAATTTATATAAATAAATTATAATATTATAATATGTATATATTTTTATTCAGGTGAATCATCATATTTAAGATATTGTTTATTTTAAAATTCTCGTAACTTTATTTTTATAAAACATTTTAAAAAATTAAAATATATATATATATATATATATATATATATAAACTGAAAATATATTTTTGTAAATTAATATTAATTCTTTTTAAATATACTTATTATTTTATAAAATGAATTAGTTCACAATCTGCATACTTCTTATCAAGACTGCAATGTCACAATAAAAAACACCTACCTCAATTAGATTACACATTTTTTTTTTTAACTTGGACATACTTTGTTTTGCAGATTCATTGAACATATCCATCGGGTCAAAATATGAGGAAAAAAAAATATTAATTCACATATTTTAAAATTCTATAAACTAGTATTTTATTTAACACCTAAAATCTTAAATTTAAAACCTTTTATAAACCCAAGTTTTAAACTCGATATCTTAACCTTAACATTTGTTAAAGACTACTTTAAAGAGTGACATGCTGGATTTTGTATGCAGTACTCTAGTGAACACTTAACACATAAAAAGTTATAACTTGCTAAGATAGGGTTTATTCATTTTTAAATATAAGATGAAACTATTTGATTTGTTATAAACATTTATTTGTGTGATCGGTTCACCCGTGAACTCTTCTTATTAGTTGAACATTGAAAATTACTACAATCTTTGTTTTTATCTTGGCTTACATAGTATGACGCACTAAGCTTTACTTCAGTAATATTTTAACAAACTTTTCATAAACATTTCAGAAGAATATATATAATCTTACAAACTATAATTGATTTATACACAACTTTTGAAGAGTCATCTTTCAAAAAAACGTTGGTATGAGATAACTTTTACAAGTTAGATAATTAGATTATATAAATTGTTTTCAACTTTAAAATATCATTTTTTTTTCTTTATTTTCTTCTAAAACTCGTAGGGGAAAAAAGGGTAGATCCATATTCTGTCACTACAACGGTATGTTTTAGTTGCATGTTAGTTTACAATTGTATATTTAATGTCTTTTAAATATATGTGAATTATTCATACAAAGCATTTGCCTCCACCCCTCTCCTTCTCCTTCTTTTATTGTATTGCAACTTGAGAAACTTCTACAAAGCTATTAAAACAGTTTCCAAACACATCCTTATCCCAATATAAATACTACAAATAATTTATTTATGTATGTACATTATCAGATCTACCTTGGACTTTTGTGGGCACCCATGTCTCCACAAACTTTTAACTTTTCTTCACACATCTATAATTGTAAGTACTTCAAAACATAATTCATAAAATGAGTATTGTCTTTAATATATATATATATGTATATAATAGTTGTATAACAAGTTTTCTGCTACACTGCACAATATTATTGACAGTTCATTTTCTTAATGCTACCAAGAGATCCTCATCATCCTTATGTAATCCAAGGATCAAGTGACCTTACAGATAGTAATTAACTTATATTGAAAACTAATAAACGTTCCTTAATTTGGCCAATGTGCTAATTAACTCTGCTGTTCCCTGATAAGAGAAAAAACACAGATGAAACAAGAACCTCAATCTACAACATAAGATTATGGCTACATATATATATCCTGGTAGTTGTTAGAGCTAAATAATGACTCAGACACAGAGAGAGAGTCGTTCATTATTTGGAGAGCTTGCACAGCGAAGGACAGTGAGGAAAAGATGCTCACTGCAAGGAATATAGAGCTTTGAGTCTGCAATGAAATCGTACTCATCCTGAGCCTGATCCAGCAAGGTCTTGAAGAGAGGGTGGTTGAGCAACGTGATCTTGATCACATATCTCTTGTGCTGCTCTCCCACGTACACAACCAAGTGACCCTTTGGCACATCGTTCGGAATATCGGATTCTCCTTCATTGTGCATGGATGGCCACACTTCCCATTCGCAGCAGTAATCGTAAGCACCACAGTGGATCACTCTACTCCCCACTTTCTTCCACTTGTTAAGACACCCTCTCAGAAACTTCCCCTTCATCTTCTCTTGAAGCTTCTATATAGTGTGTGTGAGAGAGAAAGAGAGAAAGGGAGAGGGAGAAAAAGTACGTGGAGTACTCGGAACATGAAAAGGTTTATATAATTGCGGCATGGTAAGTACAAATGCTCCAGAACATTATGGGAGTGTATTTGCCTTCCAAGTCAGATACTTATTTTTTATTTTTGTCTGTTATAAAATCGTTTTTTTACCTAGATAATTTATAGATGTTTGTTTTCAGTAATTTAATTACTCATTTACTATTCTAACCACCTATGGATATAGATTGTTCTTTCCCTAATCCAACTTTTAATAGATAGAAGACTAATCTAAAAATACTCCAATAAATGGAAGAATAAGCAGCATCAAGTAACTTGTGTCATATTCGGTTAGGTTCTATTTGAGCTAAAAACCAAAGACACAGTAAATGGTTGACATGATACATCGTAGCTTTTGCCTATACAATTATGGGGGAAGCATCAATATCCAATATATATTATTCTAAGTGTGTCAGATACTTGGATACATCAAAATCCAATGTATATTATTCTAAAGCGTGTCTCAGATGCATAGCTGACTTTGCTTGTTAGTAGCTTCTTTATAGCATACCAGCTTGCAAGGCCATATTAGTAGCTTAGAAAATAATAGATAAGAGCTCATTTCAGTTACAACACAGTCAAAATAAGTACTACATAGATATATGTCATCTACATGGAGAGTATTATCAGTTAACATGTGTTTGGTTTATAGCTGTAAATTTAATTTTAGAATATTTTGAATTTTATAACCAAGTTAACATATTGGAAAATCTAGGTTTTATGTGATCTTGATGATAAAATAAGTATTATTAGGATAATAACACTTACAATTCCTTTTGAATTAGTATAATAGGCCAAAATGTCAACTATATGCTAGTAGTTAAAATGAGGAATCATATTTGTATAACTTCTTTTATAAAACTTATATAGGAGGGAGGGAAATGAAAAGAGCAGAAAATGAAATATATGATAAAATAATTTATATGATTAAGAGAGAGAACAAACAGTAACGCTGTAAAAAAATAACAAAAAAGTCTGTATTGCATTGACAATACAGACATACCAGTTCTAAAGAGTTTGGAAAAATAGTAACAAACATGTCTGCAACATTATTAATATAGTTTAGAACCAACCTAGATTGTGAACATTAAAAATATTTTAAGGTTTGCTAATAAATGCCACTTGACAGTAATCAATGTTCTAATTTAATTAATATCAATCCCAAGATGTAAGGACAGTGTATTTGTCTGTAATTCTTAAAGGCCGGTGCCTGATGGAGTGACCTTTCGAAGTTCTTAACATTCAGACCCCACAACTTTGGGTAGGAAAAGATAAGATATGAATGAGGGATGGGATAAAGTTTCTTGGGTAAAGTGCAAAACCGCTTATTTCTCTTGAATTTCCATATTTTATATTCCTTTTTATTTTGCAATTTTAGTAAACTTTATATAAATAATAATAAACTCTAGTATAATTATTGCTATGTATTTTAGCCTTGTATCACAGATAAATAAACATGAGAAGCCACAAACATTATCTCAGAATGAGACACCCTTTGCTCATTTTCTTTACTGTATATAGAATTACTCAGACATTTTCACTGTCAATTCAAGCTGTTTTTTTTTTTCTAAGCACGTATTGATGAAAATTTATTATTCTTATTTGGACTTGTTTCAGCTGCTACCTGTGTTGAATAACCTTGAATTTGTACATAACGGCCAAGGCTTTCATTTTTCATGGAATAAGGAGGTACTATCCGTACAAAAGTGCTACTTATTCAGTCCTTGAAGAAAATGAGTTTGAGATGAGTTTTATTGTCCGTACTTAGCTTTTACGCATTTAGGAATGAGTTATCCTATGTTTCCTCATAACTGTTTCTATAGACAGAGAAGTTATAGGAGAAAATGATATCAGATAAGTCATAAAATGAATATGTAATGGAAATAAATAAGTATAAAAGTTGTAGAAAATTGTTATTAGATTATTAGAATAAAATATCTCTTCTAAGACATGGGCTATAGAAAACATGTACAGTTGCAGACAAAAGAATGAGTCACACAGTTCTTTACCCTGCTGAAATATTTGACCTTGGTATATGTGACATGTTTGGCTTGATTCCGAAATCCGGTTTCTCATACAAAATTCATTGATTTTCAATGGTTTCAGATTCTAGTTTCAGCTTTTTATTGATCTTAATCTTATCATTGTAGCACATGAAGTTTTCTTGGAAGGAAAGTTAACAATTTTCACCAAGAGAGATAATTTTGCAATAAGAGAGTATGCTATACAGATAAACTGAAAGTGTAACCAAAAAGATTAACTGAAGAAAATCAAAGAACCAAACAATTTGTATCAAGACAGATGATTTTTGTCATTCTATTTTGGTTGAGAGATGTAGAGGAAAAGGTGGGGGTAGTTCTTAAAATTTTACCTCATTATATAATTATAAAGTTACAAGGGAACTGAAAACACTATTTTCTATGAAGAATAACTTTTATCACTTTTATGAAAAATAATTGGCAAAGATGGGTTTGAGATGCTCAGAGACCACTGAGACTCATGTTGTGACTCTAGACAAAAGTGGGTCGTGCTTGGTTGTTTGAAAATAATAGCAAGTTTGATTTAACACAACCTGCAGCAGTTTTCCAGATATGAGAGGGACCATTGTGTGCCAAGTATATGTTATGGAAAAGCCTTTTTGTGGATTTTGTGAAATTAATTTTGTAATGGAAATACTATTCATTCATTACCATATTAGTCCAACCTACCAAGTTCAAATACAAGAAGATTAGTTCAACAATGAACCTAAACAATTATTTCCATAAAGATTTCCCTGTCAATTAACCAAACTTAACAAACATGTGAAAAAAGGAAGAATCACGAACTGTCATAAAAGAAAGTAAAATTTTCAGAAGATTTGATCATATAACTAATGCTGCTTGATCTCTTGTTTTCACACTAATTGTGTTAAGAGGGTCATTTGTGGTGAGTTCTAGAGAGCAATATTGTTGTTACTGCAAATTGAAATGGATCATATCTGTGCAACTGTTGATGTAACAGCTCTCCATTCACCCAAATCCAATGGCTACTTGTGCAACATAACTACACTGATAAGACAGGGTCTTCAAGGCTAAACGAGGTAGTTGTTCAAATTGAGATATGATAAGATTCAAGTTGCAAGTGATATTTTGTGTTTATAGAGTGAGAAGTGGAACCACAAGGAACTTGATTACTAAAGCACTAACACACTTGCAATCACCATCCATTTTGTGCACTGAAATTATTTGATTTGACTTACTTTGCTCCCATTCCACGTGCATTTTCTGTCACATGAGCTGGTGCTACAGGCCACTTTATCACTTTGTTCCTACTTCTTCCTAAGTGCCCCCACCTACATCCCTCCATTAATTCCTATCCATGCTTCCTTTTAGGGAGCAATGCCTCTCTGTACACTTACTGTGGGGATTTGATTATGTCAAAACCGTGTGTGAAATTTAAAATTTAGTGTCGGTTGAGTATGTGGAAACCTTGGTTTTGAAACATAATAGCTACTATTTTCTTTGGGAGAAAAAAGGTTCCATAGTCTTTAGTTGTCATTCCACATATAAGAGTTTTAAATAATGTTTTAGATCTTGATTGTCAGAAATAAGGCTTGCAGAATGTCCTAAAATGGAAGACAGAATTATAGGCAAGAGCAGATTGTATCTCATTTTGGACCTCAAATTACATAAGTAGATGTTCTGCATTATCAGCATTATCCATACTTGAAGCTAACATTGTTCATAAGAATGACATGCTTGTTCTCTTCTCACTATGATTGGATTCAAATTTGAAAATTATTTTTAAAAAATTCAATACACAGTTACAAGTTTTGATGTACAAATAAAAAAAAAAAAGTGTTATTTTGAAAATAAATTTATATGTAGAAATCAATAAAATTTATATGCAGCTCTCTATGTATTTTTGGTATCTTTTCCATTAGAATCGGTTTTACTTTAGTATCCTATTTTTTCTTCAGTGTAAATTTCCATTAGAATGATTATTAAAGTTAAATTTCAATTCTGGTGAAAGAAAATAACAGTAAAAAACATCTAAGTTTTGTTGAATTTATTGGTAAATAAAACTGCAGACATGTGTCCTTCATCTTCTCAGGGCCCTCTCACCCAATCATTTATGAGTGATATGAAAATTTATATGGTACAATAAACGGGTACTATTGTTAAATGTGATGAGATGTGTATTACAGCGTTCCTTTGCTTTAAAGTTAAATAGAACTGATGTGAGAAAGAATTGAGTAAACGTAATCGAGATGTGTGATAAAACTAATTTCGTTATCTCTACTGACAAAACTTGGTTCTTGATGTGAAATAAGCAGATCTTCAATCTCTTACTCATTTTCATGCATAATTTAAGTGGGTTTATTAATGTTATTCCGATATTTTCTTGTGTAAAATGAAATGATTATCTTACTCTAGCAATCGGAATTCAGGGACTCTAAAAGCATTTTACAAAATAAGAAAAAGAAAACTTATGCTTTTCACTGCAAAAAATAAACAAATAAAAATCCATAGAAGCAGTCCGAAAGGATAAGCCATGAGCTGTCATATTATTTCTTTATCGGATATGACACAGGTAGGGAAAATTGAATTGAAGGAGGAGATGCCATTGAAAAAGAAAATACAATATCTATAACATAACCCAGAAAGCAGTATTGAAAGTGCAAAGTACCATGCCAAGCCATATAGTCCATGCATGATGTGGATAGAAGTAGCATGCATATGCATATGATGATATGTTGTACATGGTTAACTTGGCATAAGATGCGCTGGCACATAACATAGCAGAGGACATTGTTTGGGTTGCTTAGTTGACTGGAGTGGTTGTGGTGTTCTTTTGAGGAGGTGATCTTCAGAAGCCAGAGGCAGTTTGTAAATAATCTTAAAATTTCGTCCAATTTTCAATTTGATATGAACTTTAATTTATTACCTTTATTTAATTAAACTTCAAACCAAACATTTTTTAAGATACTATAACAAAAAATAATTTGATCTATGACACTAATTAACTTGATATATATATATATATATATATATATATATATATATATATATATATATATATATATATATATATATATATATATATATATATATATTTTTTTTTTTTTTTTTTTTTATTTTTTT
>Ga0099825_1006564_pt1 | contig 14498 bp, 5 predicted proteins | sample SiratroredBW_FD_76838 | JGI IMG/M metagenome (GOLD analysis project Ga0099825, IMG submission 76838) | Root nodule microbial communities of legume samples collected from California, USA - Siratro red BW | ecosystem: Host-associated > Plants > Roots > Nodule | place: USA: California | collected... | reverse complement strand
ATAATTAAAATATATATATATATATATATATATATATATATATATATATATATATATATATATATATATATATATATATATATATATGAAAAAGAAAAAGAAATCAACTTGAATACTTTTTTAATAAATGAATTAACAAGATACTATGAGAGAGTAATGTGTGCAGAAATTTATAGATTATAATTTCTAAAATTCATGTTAAATTAAAACAAATACAAATTTAACCTATTCCTACTTTCTCTTGAATTTTGAAAGAATACTACCCCAATTTATTCAGTACAAAAAAAAAACAGGTTATATATAACTTTATAAAAAAAAATTAGGAATAATTTAACCAAAGGAAACAATAAATATGCATTTTCTCTTCCATTCCCATAAGATCTAATTTTTATAAGATCTAATTACCTAATTCATTAGGATTAAGAAAACTCCTTAATTTCCTTCCAAAATAAAAAAACAAAAGCAATTAATTTACTAATATATCTTAAATTTATATTTTTCTAAACTTGCTATTGTTATTAATATTTCTCTTTCTCTTTTAATAGTTGGTTAAAACTTCTCCCTCTTTTAAGTTTTGTTTGGATTTCGGAGTGGATTTGAGGGACTGGATATGTGTTTATTCGAAATGAAAGTGTGTCAAAAATTGGATTGTCTGAATTAAGAAAAAGATAGTGAGATTTGAATAGAAAGTTTATAAAAATTTGTAAGTGAGGTCCCAGGTGTGTGATTAATATTTTAATTTTTTTAATTGATAAATTTGTAAGATTACAAAATTGTCCTTATAATTAAAAATAATTAATTTGTTGATGTAATTGATGAATTATTTTTTAGTTGATATAATTATAATATTAACAATTACCTTAAAATAAAAATGAAATTATTATTGCTAAAATTATTATATTATATAATTAATTATATTTAATTTATTAAAATACAAGTGAAAAAAAAGAGAGTAAAGTTGCATAGAATCAAACCTTGTCTCCTTTATAATATCAAGAGACATCTCACCATTTCAACTATAAACCAATACATGTGAAAATACACTGTTAATACATGTGAAAATACACTGATAATGGATTATCAGTGCATTGTAATCAATTATGAATAAAAAAAATATACTGATAATCGATTATCAATGCAAGTTAATAGATTATGTAATAAAAAATTTATTGATAATCAGATTATCATTGTAGATTAATGGATTACCTATTAAAAAAATTAATGTGGATTATTATTGCTTTCTTAATTGATTATAAGTGTAAATTAAGTAAGGATATTTTTTACTTCTGAAAAGGTTTACTGTGGATTATTGTTGTTTGATTGGAGGAGTAGATATGAGGAGATAGTTTTGAAGGGATTTGAGTGGATTCTGTGTGGATGAAAGAATTGTTTGAATTAATGGATGGATGGTGAAGGGATTTGAGGGGATTAGTTATAAAAGTTTGGGAATGGTTCGATAGATGTTATAGAATTATTTTTACTTTTTAACTGATATATTTCTGAAATTACCAATTAACCCTTGTGAAATAAGATGGTAAAAAATTAAAATGAATTGGATTAAATTGATTTTAATATAAAAAAACATTACTAAAATTATTTAAAATTATTTAAAACATATCTTATAACTTATTTAAAATTAAACATAAATCCTAAATAATACAATACAATCACAAATTTATTATTCTATTATAATATACAATTTAGTTTAAATCATAATTAACTGAAATCCATAAAAAAAAATTTCATACAATCTAAACTACTTTTTTTATTGAAAGTTTATGTTGTTTTTGTAAGTATAAATTATTCTTACATTTTATTTAAATTGAAACTTTTAAATTATTAGTCTAAATAAAAATAGTTTGCAATTTGTATTTTTTGGATAGTGGTACATATTAATAATAATTGTAAATGTTTTCTAAATTTACCTTTTTATTAATTCTCTTACTTAAAAATTTAAATGTTTTTTACTATATTTTTAAGAGATTAAATACAATTTTTTTGAATTCTTATTTTATTTATATAAAAATATTAATAAGTTATAATAAAAAATATATAAACAATCTCCTTAAATTGACTAAAACAAATGAAAGATATACTTAAATTTGAAATAAAAAATATTAATAGATAACATTTAATTAAAAGTAATTATTCAAAATTAAATACTCTTATTAACATATATATGATTACTATTAAGTGTTATATTTGATATTTGTTTACTTTTAATTATTTTGTAATTAATTGTTTTTAAAACAATGATTAGAAAAATATAAATAATATTTTATATTTTTTTATTAAATACCTTTTATTTTAGTTATGTACTAATACTTCAAAATACTTTCTAGTATTTATTCTATTTCAAAATCATCACTCACTTATAAGGATATTTCGTAACTTTTATATCATTTACAAGAACTATTTCGTAATTTCAAATTTCATTCCTTCACATCCTTTTAAATCTCTTCACATGAACAAGATCTCATCCTGTAAATCTCTCCTTATCCAGCCTCCCAAATTAGGTCAACCAAATAGCCTTCATCAACTCAAATCCATATTCTTCAAGAATAAATCCTCTCAAATTGTTTCAACCAAACATACTCTTATAGTTAAATAAATATTTTTTTTCTTTTCAATAAAATTTAAATATATTATTAATGTTTCTTTTGTAAAAGTATAGCAGTAAAATGAAGACATAAAAAAAATGTGATGAATAATCTAATCATTAGTGTTTATTTAGTTAAAGAAAAGGTTGAAGACTTAGCAAGGAAGCAAGGTTTCCAAAGAGAAGGTAAAGTAGGTATCTTGTTTTGTAATTTCAGTTAGATGGAGTACATATTATTGATGGTTTTTAAACTGTAATGTCAGAAACAACGTATCCAAATTTCTTTAGTGAGAATTACTCAGCAGAATGATGTATGATGAAGATGCCTGCATCAGCTTTGTTGGTGTAGACTTTGGCCTCGTCAAAGTCTTTGTCTGCTTCTGCTGCCTATACTCACTTTAAGGTTAGAGCTTCAAGGTATAACTGGAGAAACTGGTATTGGTAGAATAATTAAAAATATCACATGTTTAATTAAGAAAAAATTCAAAGGAATTAACTTTTTAGATAATCGTTACAATCTCTTTGAAAATAAAAATATTATTAGGTCCTCTTCATCCAACTCGCTTACTCATTTGTTAAAAGAAGTTAAAGAAACAAGGATAGAGATGAATGAAATTGAAAGAAAACAATGTAAGAAAAAAAAAATTCTAATTTTCATCGTGTTTGAAGAGAGAAGTCTAAAACCATTTCTTTTATATCCTGAAGATAAAACTTTTTTTCCCCTAAATTGGTATGAAAGGGTAAGCAAATTTTTCTTTTCTTTTACGTTGTCTACCAAAATATAAAGATGGTTTTTCGCCACTTTTTCCTTTTAAATCTGTTTATGAAAAATTACATATAACATACCTTTTACTCTACTATTTTAATCTTATCTTTTTTTATTGTCTCTCTTATTTTCTTTTATTATATTTTCTAATTGAAGTAAAACATTAAGAAATGTATGGTGAATTTTAGACTGGTGATGTTAAATATTATAAAATATATTTCACTTATTTTTCATTCTTTTATCTTGTTCACACATAAAAATAATGTTACATAATATATATATATATATATATATATATATATAGTATAAATCTCATTTTATTTAAGTTGATTTTGTAAAAATAAGTTAAATATAAACTAATTCTTAATATGCACTTAAATGTAAAATTGATTATGAATTTTGGTATTGTTATGAACGAACTGTGAAGAAAGACGCTAGTTGGCAACATTTTTCACTAGATTGGTAGCTAAGAATCATGAGAGGAATATTAATGATGACTATAATACATATTTCAACAAATTTACTTATGTACCTTTTTTAAAAAGGACTTTTAGGAAAAATATTTATTTTAAAATTAATTTATACAGTAATATATAAAAAAAATTACTTGTATATGATAAGACTTATTCTTGTCCATTTTTTTCTTTTCTTCTCTCTTCTATTTTTTTCTTTCTTTTTCTTCTTCGACATCTTTTTCTTAGTGAATAATCATTTTTTTTACAACTGTTTCACCTTCTTTCTAAATTTTTGACTTTGTTTTTCATCTTTTTAAAAATCCTATTATAGATACATTAATAAATTATAAAGTAAGTTATTTTTTTATTTTAATCACTCCTTATCTCTGCTTTGTTAGTTTATAAACATATTCTCCTAGGTTTCATCTTTTGATTTAAGGTTTGATTGTTTTAATAATTTTCACCATGTTATAAAGTTTTTGGTGTAATTTGCACTCTTGTTATAGCTATTGCTTAGAATATAAGCAATTTTCAAGTAAGATAATCTACCCTAAATTATAATTGATTTATTATAGTTTGATAATATCGGAGTAATTTTTGTTGAAATTGTTGGATTATGGTTGAGATATTTAGATTGCATTTATTCATTTTCGTGCTTACATTGGTTTTGAAATTGGTAATAGGTTAAAAAGTAGAAATTAATGTAACAGTTAGAGAAAGTATGCACTCATTTAGCTCAAAAATTATTTTTGAACTCGGTAAAATATTCAGTATAAAAATTGATTTGAAATTTTGTTTTGGTTTTTTTCAAATAGGTTTTATATATATCTTGTTTGAGCATCGAATTGTTATTTGAGTAATGCTTAAAGAGATTATCGACTCAAGTGTAAAATATATTGCTTTAAGTAATAACTCTCTTTGGTCAAACTAAGGATTATATTTAAAAGAAAAAATATCACTAACGATCTTTTATTTTATAAAACTCTTATTACTCAAGTAATTGTTGTTGATCGCTTGAATAATAAAAATAATAACACTCTTTAATCAAAATTAAGGATTAAATTTTAAAACATAAGTGCCATAATAATTATCTCTTCTACAAGACTCTTATCACTTAAGCATTAGAAAAAAAAAACTTAAAAATATCAATGTTTATTTTTAATACAATTGTGTATAAGAGAAAGAAATAATGTATAAATTATAATGAATTTATATTCAAATTAAAATCAATTTTTATAAAATTTAATATAATAGAATTATAAATTAATTATAAATAATTAATTTAATTTATAGATGAAATATTTATTTCTTATTCATTGATTTCTCATTCTCCCGTAAATATTTATGAGAAAAAGTCAAATAGAACCTCGTAATTTGTTTGTCAGAGAGGCTTATCCAGAAAGGTTGGATGATGAGGTGTTGAGAGTTTGGCGATGAGTGAATGTGGGACCAAGGCAGTAATTGGACCCTATTGGGCTAGTCAAACTGGGAGGACTTAATTGGGCTAGCCCTGTAATTATAAAAAAAAAGTAGGAGAACTTATGCATATGAATTTTTGTATATCTTTCCCAACTACAACTTTCAACTCCTCTTAACTTTCTTGACCTGTCTCTTGCATCATTTCTGATATAGCAAATTTAATCTTGTTGGAGGATGTGCTTGTTGCTCCAATTACCATATAGCAAATTCAATTTTGTTGGGCGATGTGCCAGTTGCTCCAATAACCACATTATGTTATCCTTATCCATATTTCATGGTTTTCTCCCACTACTTCATGTGGAACCATGGTAACACAGTCAATGTAGATCCAAATTAAGAGGATCCTCGATTTCCAGATAAAGGAATACTGTGAGTGGATTCATATCAGGATAATCTAATATTATAAATAATTAAATTTAAAAATATTTTAATGTAATTTTATATTTAATTGATATGTATCCTAATAGAATAAAAAATATTAATGTTTTTTCTATTAAAATATCCTAATAGAATAAATAGAATGGACAGTAAAATCAATAGTCTTAATATGATCGATCCCTTCCAAATCCACTCACTACCCATTGGTGATTACAAACGGAAATATTACAAATTTGGGCCTACCAAACATTATCTAAAATGAAGAATGTAACCAAAACCAATTTCTATACCCAAATGTAATCACGTTAAGTCTATGGATCCTTCATCCAACAAGATAAGGAATGGTTAAAGGCACCCATTCCCATGATAGAACATATGTCATTATTTTGACTTTTCCATATAGTATTTCAAGTACCCGCAAACAAAATTGTATGCCATGTAAAAATGACCTCTCAACTGCATAAAGTTATCAACACCAATTGTCAAATACCACCTAAATAAATCATTCCAAAAATATATGTTAGCAGTCTCTAGTTAACCAAGACACGTAAACTACATTATCTAGTAAGTTTGAGCATATATCCTCTTTCTAAGTTCTTAAAAGGAAGCCTATTTTTCAAAACTTTCCAACCAAACCTTAAATTTCAAAAGAAAAGCTTGTAATATACACTGTTTAATTAGCTTACATCCCTAATAACTTACATCTCTAGGTTAAAAATAATGAAATTTGACAACTGAAATAAGTTGACAACCATTTACATTATAATTATTTTTTCAACATTTTATCGTGTGGCATCATAATAAATATTGTAATCGATTTTGGTTTAATATAAGATGGTTGTTTTTAGAAAAGAATAAAAAGTTAAAACTATAAATTATCTTGTATATAAAATAAAAATTTAACGATTTAGTTATTTATTTGTAAAATTTATCATTCATCCAATTTTCTAATTTTTCTTTTTAATTTTGAAGTTGATTCTTATCATTTTGCAATAAAAAAATACTAATGAAATGATGAAAGGATAGAAATTATTTCTAACCAATCATAATTCGTGGTAAAATAAGTTTATGCTTTATGAATAATTTCTTAATCCTTTTTAGGATTCTATAGATGTTTTAGATTTTCATAAGTTTTATGAAATAAAGAGATGATATTCCATCCAGACTAACACTTTATTTTAATGTTTTGAGTGTTTTTTAAGTTATTAGAGTTCTAAGGAACAATTTAAGATTTTTTTATTCTAGGATTTCTTTGACCCGGAAGGAAAGAAACGATTAACTAAGAAGAGTTGATAGTAGTCATTAAATCTTAAGTGAAAGATAATGTTATTATGAGTCAAAGAAGTACCAAGCAAGCTCTTAGGCATAAGAGGTTTCAAGTGATCACTTTTAAATTGGACCTTGACCAAATGTATATTTGAACTAGTTGTATTTTGATGTTGTAAACTTGCTAGAGAAAACAATTTAGTAAAATTGAATAGAAGTTGAATCAATGTACCAAAATTTGCCTATTTTGAATGTAAGCAGAGTTAATTTTGAGGCAAAACTCTTTCTTTTGGGTGATTTTCATTCAAATGAAAATCAAGGTGAAATCATTATCTTCTTTTAGGGATGAATTTCAGGGAGTGAGGATCTATCGCTTAAGTCAAGCATAGCTCGTTGAACAAGAGTTTTGGTAATTAAGTGAAATACACAACTGTAAGGTAAATTTTATTATATAATTAATGTATTTTGGAGTTGCAAAGTGTTATGTGTATGTATATATAACTAAACAAAAATATTTAAAGATGTTATTTGATGAATAATGTGAAGTATATTAGAGATTAATGTTGTGACTTACTAAATCTGATTAATAATATGTTGTATGTCATTCATAATATACTTATTTATTTGTAAATGTAAGTAATTACTTCAATAATATTATTATAATAATTATTGTACATATACCAATATTAGTTATTAATTACTATTGAAATGTTTGAAACGTGATGTAAGTATTAAACTAGAAGACTTATAAAATATTCAAACTTAAATGATGCACTGAGTCAAAATAAACAAACATATTATATGATGAAGAGTAAATAGAGATTTTGTATCCTAAATTGAAGCTGACAATTACTATTATTCTATTAAAATTGTCAAAATCACCTTGTAAATGAAGATTGTCATTTCTACACTACATAGGACATATTTTATAAGTCAAAACATAATGTTATTTTTCTGAAAGTAATTAATTCCATTGTTATTTATTTGACGTGAGTATTAATACATATAGTTGTTGAAATTATTCATTCATTGATTATATATTATATATTTAATTTAAACATTAGTTTACATTTTGTGTTTATGTTTAATTTTTTAATTGCACGATATGAAAGCAAATGAACCGGAGAAGTTTGTAATTATAGTAGTTGTATTTTGGGAATGTTAGATAGCGTACTTCCAACCTACTCAAGTAACACTAGCAAAATCTTCTAGCATAAAAACATTGAGATGGAGAAACAGATAATACACAATTACTAAACTTGAGTCAAATATCTGGAGTAAGTAAGAAAGAAGTAGAAATATGTGACATTGGTAATAAGGGATTATTGAGTGTTGAATACATAAATATTACATTCAATTGTAAAGCTCTGGGTGGGATAACCGCGGGGTGGGGATGGCAACAAGAGGTGTTTTCTTTTTCAGAACAATACCAAATTTTTCTGATGTATCCAACATTTCTCCTTGGGGTATTGTCCAATCAAATAAGTGTAAAAGTGTTGCCACAAAATATAGAACTGTTCTCTCAGCCATTGCTATTCCTGCACAAATTCTTCTTCCAGATCCAAAGGGGAAATAATTGAAGTCATTGCCACTGAAATCCCAATTTGCATCTAAGAACCTTGTAGGATCAAATTCAAGTGGTTTCTCCCAGATGGAAGGGTCTCTATGAATGGCCCAGACATTGATGAAGACTCGAGAGCCCTTTGGGATGGTGTAGCCTCCCACATTGGTGGTTTGACTAGGGCAATGTGGGACTAGAAGTGGAAGTGCAGTATGCAATCGAAGAGTTTCTTTCATCACAGCATGCAAGTAAGGCAACTCATGAATGTGAGACTCTTCTACCACGTTATCTTTTCCAACCACAACTTCCAACTCCTCTTGGACTCTCTTCATTATCTCTGGATTATGCATTACTTCTGCCATTGCAAACTCTATGGTGTTTGAAGATGTATCGGTTCCCCCTATAACCATATCCTGTTTGCGTTCATCAAACATTTGCACAGTATTAATCATGAAGTTATTCAATCTGATCCGTTTTTCCAACCTTAATAAGACGTAGTTGCATGCAGTGTACAAGATTTTGTTAGGTTTTGAATAAGGATATTGTCCAATTAATTTACGGTTTTCATTTCCTCCTCTCAAATAATGGTAAATTTTAGCATTTATATTTTGTTTTCTCTCATTTGTATCTTCTCCACTTCCTTACTACGCAAATAAAGAAAGGGTTAATGTAAAACTAATAAGAGTATCAAATGAAACAATATAGTTAAGGTACAAATTTTAAAATTGCGTGGAGTATTAATAAATTTGAAACCTATTATACATTTAATGCATTGAAAAAGTTAGGTTAATTCAATTGGACTAGGCCTACAGTGATGGATCCAGAAACCTAACTCCCTTCAGTATAGTCTGGAATAATAAAATATTGTAATTAATACCAAATAAAATTACTAATAAAAAAGTTAATTACATAGAAAGTATTTTTTATCCTATTTTTCTTTAATAAAATAATCTTTATTTTATTTTTTTCTTAATTATTTTCAACCTATTTTTTCCCTCCTTCGTTCCTTTATTTCTTTCTTCATTATCAGACATCAGTTAAATCAAATTTTACATAATACCTAATTAATTAGATTTTGTAAATTAAAAAATGGACTATATATTAGGCTAAAATTAGTAATTAATAGATAGAGACATAGAGTGGGTACGTTTTTCAATTACGTATGTCTGTTGCAGTTGAAAATTTTGAAAAAAATGAGAGTAGAAAATTGAGGAACTACTAGAATGGGAAAGCAAAGTTTGTGTCGGAAAGGTACCATGAGTAGGGCCTTGACGTGGACGCCGGTGAATGGCGTCTTCGAATCAGCGCCTTCGGAATCCTTAAGATCCAACAAAAACTGCAGAAAATCCTTTCTTTCTTTCCTTTTCCCATCTTTTTCTTCTTCATCCACCTTCACTCGTTCACCAATCATCCTTTCAAATATCCCATCGAATCGTGACGCCAGAACGTGCATCTCTTTCTCCACACCTTGCAAATCCAACCGCGCCAACCCCGGAAAAAAGTCCGAGACATTGGGCTTCCCCAGAAGCTGCGTCGTCTCCGCCACCAACTCCCGGAACTCCGCCCCCAAACTCTCCCTCTCCGCCCCTTCCACCGCCGTGCCCCACATCATACTGGTTATCACATTCATCACCGTCAGAAACACCTGCTCCCCCACGTTCACCGCACTCCCCGCTCGCCCGTACAAATACGACACCGTTTTACGCACCTCGTTGCGCCGCAGGTCGTACACGGAGTCCAGGGTGGTGTTGCTCAGCATCTTCAGAGTGCACACTTTCCTCAGCATCCGCCATTCGGCTCCGTAGGGGTTCCACGCTATGTCAAAACCGCCGTACGTGGCAATCCTGGCGGCGGCGGGGACGTCGCGGTTGGCGAAAACAGTGTCGTGGTCTCTGAGGACCTCGCGAGCGACGGCCGGTGAAGTTATGACGATGGCGAGCTTGCTCCCGAGTCGGAGCTTGTAAATTGGGCCGTGGGTCTGGGCCAAGGCGGCGAAGTAAGTGTGGAGCTCGGGCTCAAGAGATAGAAGGTTCCCGAAGAAAGGAAGGCCCGTTGGCCCAGGTGGAAGCCTCTGATTGTTGGGTTTGATGAAGTAGAGCCATGCGTACCAAATAACTGCGAAAAGGACACAGAAAAGCAGAACCAAGGTTGAGAGGGTAAACATGGTGCTATTCTTGCGTTGAAATCTGAGAGAGGATATGTTTGGAGAAATCAGAAGTTCCACTACCCTTTCTCTTTCAATAATTTGCAAAGATTAAAACCACGTGAATTAATAAAAAGGAAGTACTGGTGGATATGATTAGCATCACAACAAAATCTCCGAGAAAAAGACAAATACGAGTTCTACTTACCTTGCCATGACGGCACATATTGTAGCAGTGATGGGCAATAGAAGTAGCTAGGCCACACATGACCGCATAAATCATCTTCTTTTATCACCTAATATTCATTTAAAGCCATGAAATTATATGGATTTTTTTTAAATTAACAAATAAGTTTTAACTAATTTTATTAATAAAAATACAATAAAAATCTACATATAAGAACTTAATAGGTAGGATGTGTCACCTAGCTCCCTTGCATATGGTTCGTGTTCACTGGAGGAAAAGTTGAACTTTGGTGACTAAGGAAAGACTGGCGAATGTTTCAAGTTATCGTAAACATTATACAGATGGTTTTTGCTAAAGTGATTTTAGGAACTTGATTAATTGAGAAAGTTACTCTTTCAAGCTAAATTGTGTGAACTAATATTTCTATATATATATTCAACGTCCGCACAAAGAAAAGTAAGAACGGTGCTCCAAGGGGTTGAGAGTCTAGAGTGAAAGAGAGACATAGACAAACTAAATAGCTGTGGTGGAAGCATCTCAGCTTCCTCTTTATCACTAACATACGAGAGTTCTAGTACTTGTAGACCGATTTTGAGCTCAGTTTCATCTATTTAATGATGACATATAGGTATTGTGGAGTTGTAGCTCAACTTTCGGACGAACGAGGAATCGTAATCTTTGGTTCCACGGAATTTGATTAAGAAATTCTTAAGATTTATAGTAACTCATAACATAAATAAGTTGACTTTGTTAATTACAACGATATAAATTATATATACGGATTATTATTGTTATTATTTGTTATTTTAAGATTTTTTGATAAGAACTTAATCATGAAACGTATAACTCTTAAATACATAAGTTATGTGTATTTTCTCTTTTAATATTGATAATTTCCATAGTAATATATATATATATATATATATATATATATTGTCGTAATCATTTATATGTTACCCATATATCATCATACTATAGTATGGAACTTTTCTTTAACAATAATCTTAAAAGGTTATTTTTTGCATGTATAATATTTTACCCAAATTTTAATTCAATATCATATTTCATGAAATATACCAATTTTGCATATAGGTATATACAATACTTGTGAAGGCAAATTTTCCAAATTAGTGTAATTTTTTTTTAAATTCTTAAAATGGTGTATTTTTTTATTTTATTTCCTGATATGTAAATTGTACAGAGATTGTACCATGTCATTGTGAATAAATCGTTCTATTATTGCACGATTTAATTTAAGATATATGAAATGGAGAAGACACAATTTAGTTAAAGGAATGAAATTGTGGAATAAAGATACAATTTTAATTAAGTAATTAATTGATTAATTGAAATGGTTAGGCTGCTGCAAGAGTTTAGAGTAATTAATTCTCCTAACTTTTCTCTCTTATTTTTCATGTTGTTGTATTGGGTTGTGCATATAAAATTAAATTATAATTAATTCATATTGATAAAACCCTTTTGGAAATTTTGATGAAAATGAAAATGTAGTCATTGAAATTAATTAATTATCATTTAAGTAATTAAAATAAATGTGAAATTAATTTGAATGAAAGAATATGAAGAAAAGTTACCCATTTTAATTTGAATGGTTTATATATAGAGAAAATTTAAATCATTTAAGTTTGGGAATGTTTATAAAAGAAAAGGAAAAAGCAGAAGTAGTTTGAGAATTTTTATAAAATTACAACAATGGTTATTTTTATAAAAGAAAAAAAAAGCATAAATAGTTTTAAAAAAGAAAAAAATATAAATAAGTTTCAGAATGTTTATAAAAGAAAAAATAGAGTTCAAGTAAGTACTTTTAAGAAGGAAAAAAATGTAAATAAACTTTAAAAACTAATCAATTCAAATAATTTAAATTTTTTCTATATATAAACCATTCAAATTAAAACAAGTAACTTTTCTTCATATTCTTCCATTTAAATTAATTTTACATTTATTTTAATTACTTAAATGATAATTAATTAATTTCAATGACTACATTTTCATTTTCATCAAAATTTCCAAAAGGATTTTATCAATATGCATTAATTATAATTTAATTTTATATGCACAACCCAATACAACCAAAAATAGGAGAGGAAATGTGGAAGAATTAATTACCCTAAACTCTTCAGTAGCCTAACGGTTTCAATTAATCAATTAATTACTTAATTAAAATCTTACGTTTATTACACAATTTCATTCCTTTAACTAAATTGTGTTATCTGATTTCATATATCTTAAATTAAACCGTGCAATAATAGAACGATTTATTCACAATGATATTCGTGCAATCTTTGCACAATTTATCCATATCCGAAAATAAAATAAAAAATACACCATTTTGGAAATTTAAAAAAAAAATTACACTAGTTTGAAAAATTTACCACTTATAAACATATATTTTTTAAATTACTTTATAAAATTATTCCCTACCACGCCTCTCTCTATATATATACATATGTAATATTATTATATTGATAATACTTTTTAAATTATAATTGTTTTTATCATAATATAATTTTTTTTATTTAAGATTGACAAACATTTTTAAGATGTGCTTATTTTAAGGTGATTAAAGTATACAAAGAGAATTTGGAAGAAGGAATATTGTTTAGATTTGAAGATGTATGAAAAAAATAAATAAAAATTCTAGGAAAATTATACGGTACTCTCTCTCTCTCTAACGTGAAGAGAAAAGAGAAAAGAAAGAGAAGTCATGTCAGTTATAATAAAATTGTCAAATTGTGCTTATTTTTTTTACATGCATGATAGATATTATTGACAAATTGTGCTTATTTTTTTTACATGCATGATAGATATTATTGAACCGTGCATCATAGTCATATACTAAAGATTCCTAAAACCATGTTCAAAGATTTCATTCCATTATTGATCAAGGTTTGAATTTGTCATTAAAAAGCTTTAAGAGATGTCTTCAAATTACATTGGTTGGTTATGTGGTTTGTTGGTTCTTGTGACCTTAGAGTTATGGTTATTGTGTGTAAAGAGAAGTTGTGATGGTTGGTTGGTTTGTGGTGGTGAAAGCTCAAAAAGAGTGTTGATAAAGGTGGTTTGGTGGTGTTAGGTTGCAAGTTGGTATATGAGATCAATTTGTAAATGAGTCAAACCAAATGACAAGTTGGTTTTGAAGTGGTGTATCAATGAGATAATCAATTATTGGATATGCATAACCAGATTATACTTCAAAATGAAATATATTATGGATTAGGACCATAATATTTTGATATTTAACAAATTTTTATATCCACTTGATAATTATTATTTTATCTTTCATTCTCTTTAACATTACACACATTAAAATATAATCATTTGACACTTAAATAAATTATTATTTTTATTATTATATAATATTTTATTAAAAAATAATTGCCAAATGGAGATAATCAATTCTCTTTAACATTACACACATTAAAATATAATCATTTGACACTTAAATAAATTATTATTTTTATTATTATATAATATTTTATTAAAAAATAATTGCCAAATGGAGATAATCAATGAAATGTGATCTCAATTATAATTTTCCTATCTTTTACAATTACAAAAATTTATTTTTATAATGACTATATTACTTTTCAAGTGAATTGTTATCAAAAATTTATTTTTCAAGTGAATTGTTATCAAAAATTTATTT
>Ga0099825_1006563_pt1 | contig 14501 bp, 7 predicted proteins | sample SiratroredBW_FD_76838 | JGI IMG/M metagenome (GOLD analysis project Ga0099825, IMG submission 76838) | Root nodule microbial communities of legume samples collected from California, USA - Siratro red BW | ecosystem: Host-associated > Plants > Roots > Nodule | place: USA: California | collected... | reverse complement strand
TTTTTTTTTATATTTTTCTTTTTATTACTTATTATTTTTTTTTTTATATTTTTTTTTTTTATTTTTCATCCCCTCTTTTAAATTTTTTCTTTTTTTTTTTTTTTTTCATTTTTGTTATATTACATTCTTTCCCTGAATTCTTATTCCTTTCTTTTTTTCTAACTTAATTTTCCTCTCTTCTGAACTCCACGATCATGTCCCAGCTTTTGAAATAATCAAATGAATCTTTCACTAAACAAGAAATTGAAAAGTCACTTCAAGGATGAAGGATTTGATGTTATCTGAGTGGGAAGAGAAGAGTTAAAGAAAAGAAAGAACGATCCAAAGAAAAATTCTCAAACTATTATTTGGTAGAAGGATCACAGAAGATACACAAGTCGCATATCATACCAACGAAAGAAACAAAAAAAAAAAATAATAATGCATTAAGCTGATGATGGAAAAGAACTAAAATTGTTTAGTGGTATTGTAGTAATGGTTGAAGAGTTTGAGAGCTCTCACTACTTCAGTCAGCACAATCGCTGGCTCTGTAGTGTCAACACCAACCATTGCAGCCAGCTGCTCAATTTTCTTCTTTGCTTTCCCATCATTCAGCAACTCATCCAAACTCACTTCTTCTTCATCAGATGCCTCACCACCTTCCTCACTGCAAGAGTCTGAGTCTGACATCTCAAACGAATGGCGATCCATAGGAGCATAAGGGACATCAAATGATGGCTCAGCTGGTAAAAAGGAAATAGATTTATTATTACTATTGTTGAGTACATTGCAGTCCAAGTTGTTGGAGTTTGTGGTGAGGGAGAGGTAGGGGAAAGTGTTATGGGGTTGTTGATGAGAAAAGGTGTTTGAGTTTTTTGTGGTTTCCATGGATGAAGATCTTGGAAGAGAAGAGAGAAAGGTGTTTGTTGATATAAGAGGAATTAGTGCACTCCTCATGAAGTGCCATAATGACGAACGTTATCAAGTCAGGTCAAATGAAGAAAACGTTGAAAGTAAAAGTAATGAGGTAATTATGACCATAATTCACTTGGACCCTGGTTTTAGAAATTTGAGTAAAGCCTCATCCTTTCTTTTCTTTTTCCTCACACTGATCTTCTACTACATTGACTTTTCTGCTTTCACTAATATACACTTATTTCTTATCACCTTACAATTTTATGAAATGTATAATTAATTTTGTTTTCAAATTTGAAATCAAATTTAAATTCAAACTAGATTTGCATACATTATCTCGACTGTTTTTGTGATTGTGAGGACTAAACAGTCTTTGCAAGAACAAATTTTATAATTAGAATATAATTCAAATTAAAAACAATATAATTAAAAAAATATAAATAAGAGAATCAAAGTATAATAGTTGCCTCTTATAAAAAAAAAAAAAATTTGCTGGTCATGACTTGTTCGCCCAAAGTTATATTCTCTTCTGAGATGACAAAATTATGTTATATTATTCTATGGAACATAATACTGTGAGCCTGTTTAAAAGGCTTATTACTTAGGATGGTTAAATTGAAAATCCTCGTAAGCACCTTGTGCACGTGCACTTTCACGTGAGCTTTTATGAGCATGCAAATGCGCGCACATACGGGCAGACCCAATGAGTACTTGCAACGGTTCAGGTATGTGTACATATTTCTTCCTCGTTTTCAATTCTAAATATAAATTCTTTTAGGAAAGTGTTAACAAAATAGACAAAGCATTTTCTATTTTATCCTTTTTTTATTTCCACATTATAATATATATATATATATAAACTAATTAAATACTTAATTGATAAAAATTACTAATATTCCCTTTAACTTAACAAATTACAATTAAATAGAAGCAAAAATTTAAATTAAAAAAGAGAAAAAGTACTGAAATAGACATTATTCATTTTTAGAGTAAATACTCCAAGAGGACATTGGAAAAAAATAGAAACACTACCATTATTTCTAAAAATTAATCCAGACATTTCACAAAATTGTAAACATGACATACTTTAATCATTCTATATATAAAATAAAAGGGAAATTACTTCACATTTCTTAGCTTAAATCAAATTAGGTGGAGTGAATTTTTTAAGAATTTCGAGAGTTAACTCACTTTTAAAAGCTCCACAAAAGCCATTCGCATTTACACAAAAGATGTAGATATATTAATATGCATTTTCCTCATCTACATTCAAGCCCCCTCAACTCAAAATCTGTTACTGCTATTCTCACAAAGGATGCCCCATGCATATCAGGTCCTCAAGATTGTTGTATGTAAGAACCAGGATTGATCCCAAAATATATAACAGCCGCATCTCTGTGGAGCAAAAGCAAAAATTTTCCATATAAAATGACATTGACTCTGCACCTGATTCTACACAGATCATTTACGAAAAACCAAAATTGGTCTATTGAAACCATTCTTGCTAACTGTCAAACCAGAAGTGACGTCTTCTACTGTTCGAAATCCAATCTGGGTCATTTAAACATCAGCCATTAGAATCTGGATAAAATCATGATAAATTGGCAATGCAACAACAGGAATGCTTGTTACCAAAAAGAGGAAGATAGTATTCCAAAAGAAAAATTCAACGCAAACCTTATCCAGTAATATTTCCTGAAACTGTTCTGGACGAATTGTAATCTTACGGTAGTTGGCAGCAGTGGTCTGCATAATGAGAAGAAATGAAATAATTCAATAGCCCCTTTCTTATTTTTAGCATTATCCAGCTAGGATTAAAGAAATTTAAGAACATTAGTAAAATATCAGCAGATTCATAACGCATTAGTTGTTCCATTAACATAAAAAAAGAATTAGAGAAGAAAATACGATGATATGCATCCATTGAAGCTAAGGATTTGTTTCTTTCAAGAAAACATTTTCCAGTTTCAAAAATGATTCCAGACCATGCAGAGATTTTACAAGATGAATAGATCAAAGATAACTAGTCTAAACTTAGTAAGCTTGCCAAGGTATGCATGTAAAGGTTTATAGTTTATACTTCCCAGTACCCCTTCAATAATATTAAAATGATAATCACAGAAGTGAAGGCTAGCAAATTATCACCTCTGAGACATTACGATTGCTTTCATATGACTTCCATGGTTGAGGTTCCACCACAAAAATGCCACCCTGCACAGAAGAAATAATATGTTTTTATATATACAGCAAAATATAGTTACAGAAAGGTAGGGATGTTGGGTACTGGGTGGTTTGCTGGAGATCATGTGCATTATTAAATAAAAAAAAAAAGTAAAGAAGATTAATCCAAGCTGAAACAAAAAGAAAAGTAAAAAGTCTGAGTAGAGTAAGGAGATGGAACTTGAGAAAGATTGTAGAAGAAAACATCCATGACTACCAGGATAAAGAGAAAGGAAGGGGCTGGGAGTAGGTTTGCAGAAGAAATCATGTGCAACCATATACCTTAATCTGATGTTCATCTCACCATAAACAACTTATCTGACCAGATAGGTCCGAATATATCATAAGCCTTTTTCAGTTTCTTTTGCCACACTCTCATTCAGTGGTCAAGACATTTAGTAGAAAGAAAAACTATAGGATGCTGAAAGGAGATAATACTTACAGGTCGGAGCAGTTCCCAAATCTCTGAAAATAAAGTAATTAAGCCGTCATCCCCCCAATTTAGATGTATCCACTTTGTTACACTCAAACTACAAAGGAAAAGATAACTTATATTATAACATAAGCAGCACAGTGAAGACAATTCAAAATAAGCATATTCAGGTAAAATTGTTGTAGTGCAAAGGTTAAGTCAAAACCAACTTAAGAATATCTTTCTTCCTGCAGCTTAATAATTGAAAATGCAAGTGCTTGGTCAATAAAAGTAACGAGTAATCATGCTTAAAAATGTAATTTCAAAAATATCCAATAGTTAAGAACATAATAGTACAATATGGAGATATCCATTAGGATTGTGTTAAGATGTCACACATAGATTAGGAATATGGCCATAAAGTACTTATTACAAGACTTGGGCAATCTTTCCCTTCAAGTTAGATGGAGACTGAATTATACCACTATCAATATAGTGCCAGACATGGTAGTTGAATCAAGATTCAAATGGTGAATCGGAATGTCTATTTCTTGAATTGTGAATTTAACAGTATCATGAATAGTAAGATTCCTGATTAATAATAAAATATAGTCCATACACTAACAAAGACACAGAAGTACAAATTCATAATCAATAACTGAAAAAAAAATCTAAAAACACATTTAACCCAAATTAAAATTATGGAACATACACAAGATATAATATTGGTATGCCAAACTTGACGGATACCAGCATCTACAAAAACCAGCAAAAAGTGGTAGTGTTTGATGGACCCAAATGTCAGAAATTATTTTGAATCTGGTGCCTACATTTAGGATGAAGGAGGCAAAACCTGGCATTGCGGTAAACTTGCACTAGGGTGACTGGTTGGCATGAGTTCGAATTTGGAAACAGACTCTTTTCATATGCAAGGGTAAGACTGAGAACAATGATAAAATTGTTTGATGGACTCATAGCTTCCACAGTAAGAAGCTTTCTCACACCAGGGTCCCTTGGTATAGTTGACATTTAGCAGGAATAATTTAAAGAGTTTTACCTATGAAGATAAAATATAATGACATGGTCGCTAACCACATTCATGTTTGAAAAGACAAAAAGACCATCCTCTGAAATTTACAATTTCCAGGCCACACACAGGTAAAAAAAAAAATACCATCTTCAAGTACTTGCTACTATATCAAAAGAAACATATCAAATAAAGGTATGAGAGTCGAGAAGAGGAGGGTCAAAGAAGAGTAGAAAGAAGTCAAAAAGAATGTGTTGAGAACATTATTTTTTATTTTTTTCGTCTTTTCAGAGCTGGGTGGTGCATAACCTGACCCAGTTTGGTATGCAACTCACCAGCCCTAGAATCACATAATTCATCAAGTGGTAATGTAGTGCTATTTGTTATTACCTGTGATTCATGGTGCGATTCAAGAACCACATCACAATATGATTCATATTGCTAGCTACTTGAATGAAATCTTATGTATTGCACCATGAATCAAACGATACCGATAACAATGGAACACATATCTAGTCTTGATGTTGGGCAATCCACAGACGTCCAATCTTGCAAAATTTACCCTTTAATTATCCATTGGTGGATGTGAGTGGTGGGTGTTAGGATGCCCCACATTAACTAGGAATATAGCCTAAGCACTCCTAACTATTGAGATAACTTTTGGGTTTAGGATATGCCCAAACTATTTTCAACAAATAGAAACTCTCCAAAAAAGGACAAAAAGCAAATCCGGACAATTTGTACAGGACTTTTCGTATAGGGCATAAGGCATGGCAAATTTTGACCTCCCTCAGTTCCTCCCCTTAAAAGTTTTAGCCCAAAAAATATGTTTCAGGAAGTGAAACAGGGAGCAAAAAACAACCAACACAGTAACTTACCAAAGAATCGTATCATAGTTCTTTCCTGGCGGATGTCGACTCTGAACAAAATTTTCTCGTCTAAATGAAACTATAGTAAGCAGATCAATTTGCTCTGAAGAAGAATGTTCCTTTAAAATCTCCTTAGTCTCAACATTAGACAAGGCAGAAACACTGTTGCCTGAATCGTCAGCATGATCCTTGTCCTGAAGTTTGGAGGCTTTCACAGGTTTATTCCCAGTAGAGTTCAATCTAACAGTTTTTCTGAGATTCCAATATGCATCCTGAACTCGATCTAGCACATTGAGCAAAAACAAATCAATCAAAAAAATTATTGGTACCACCCAATTGGCAAGTTCAAAAGTTGAGTAAGGAGTTTATACTCAAAACTACCTGTTCCTAAATTATGAATATGATATTGACATAATCGTAAACAATTTATCTAACTTCCTGATAAGTATCCAGTGACACCAGAAACAAGATTCAGAGCATCTTTACATCCTCTTTTTTCCTTGGTATAGTGTTAAATCAATTTATAAATATAATTTCTTTTTAAACAAACTTTTTCTTTCTATGCCGATTTTAAATCATAAATCTGTTACTTGCTAGAGAAGTATACACCATATTAGCCACCTGTCCCGTTGCATACACAATACTACAAGGAGAATATAGCTTGAGTTGGTTTAAGCCCTATTCAATTCATAAATTGAGGCCCTAAGAAAATGTTTTCTGCTTCCATTGACTGTTTTCACTAACAAATACAGAAAACGAAACATTATTTTTACCGTTCATGGCAAAGCAACATCAATTTTTAATTTCAAGAATTACACACTAGAATTATGTTATGTTTGGCATACGTTTAGGGTAAGAAAGAAGCGTATACAGAACAAAGCTGAATTTTAACTCAAAAAATACCATTAGGCAATAAAAATTAAAATAAAAAATAATCTTACCAGAATCAATGTCAAGTCCAAGAATGCTCCGGCAGCAAAACTTCTGTGCTGTGGGGGTGAAAGCAATGAGCATGAAATGCAAAAAGTTATTTACTTTACAACAATAGTCAAACTTTTAGCCATTTAGCTTACATGAAGGCATAAATCATTGAAACAAAAATATTAAGGAAATAGGGAGAAAATTACCAATCTGTATAGTGATTATCCCGTTGTTGCAGCCAATATCAAGACACTCCTTCCCTTCAAACCATTCCTTTCTGAAGACTTTCAATCGAGGATCTTCATCCATGCCAATCTGAAACAACATCAAATTAAGAAAATAAATATCGAACATGGGCAACCTTAAACTGAAGAAAACGCTAACGAATGAAAGTGAAGAAGAATACTCGATATCCATAGTAACTCTTGTAGTTTCCGTATGGGAAAACTTGCTTCCGCTTTTTACTGTTTTGCTTTTGGGTTTCCATTGAATCGCCTCCTTCTCTTCTTTTCTCTTCTCTATGCTTTTCCCCCATGCCTACAATAAAACCCAAGTCTCTTTGATTTGGGGTTTAGACTGTTAGAATTCTTAAACATTCAATATTCATACTTCTTTCTTCGTGCTTTACTTTCATACAATCAAGTAAAAATTATAATTAAAATTAATATTTAAATAAATATAAATATTAATTATATAAATAACTGGGTAGAAATATATAGATATATTATATAAAAAACCTTGTTATAATAATTAAAACTTAAATTTGATAAAAAAAATGAAATATTTTTCTTGTCATAAAATTATTTTTTTTATGTACGAAAATTAAAAGAAAAAAGTAACTAACATTACCGCCTTATTTTATTGTAGGTTAGGAGATTTTTCTTTTTTTGTGCTTGGCCACTTAGGTAAAACAAAGGAAATGGAAATAAAAAAAATTAAAAAAAAATATGTAAAAAATAAAATTAAATATTTGATTATTTGGTATTATAAAATAGATAAAATAAATAAAAGTTGTATAAATTAATTCATTTCATTATAAGTAAAGAGATAAAAAAAGAATAAAGAAATAAGTGAAAACAGTATCTTACATCTTTGTTTTTTTTTAATTATTTATTATGTAGTGAAAAAAATAAACCAATATTATATTTTACTCTCAAAATGTACAATAACCATCATTATACATTAATGTGGATAAGCATAATCCAATATTTTTCAAGTGTGATTTATTAATTATTGTTTCAATCACATAATTACTAACCTGGTGACAATTAATCTAATATAATTGCATAATCCTTAATAATGATCCAAATTTCTTAACAATATTATGTATATTTAAGTCTTTAATCTAAACTTGTAATTAGGAATCTCCAATATTCTTACCATTGAGAAATTCACTTTGATTCAAATGTTTGGTTTGCAATTAAATAGGAAATTAAATATATTTTTTATTGACATGAAAACATTTAAAAATGATGAAATTAAGTTTTCAATAACTAAAATTTTATATTTAATCTTAATATAATTTTTTTATTCAAAGAAATATCGAGATGAGTAAAAAACTAATCTCAAAATATATTTCAAATGAAGTCAGTCTAACATTTATAAAATATGGTTTTTGGACGTACGAGTGGTTGACAAAGAGGTGGAAAAATTCTATTACGCTATTCAAAAAACCTTTTAGACCTAATAGGACGATTTATTTAATTAAATACAGATAATATTTATTAATATTAATATTTTTTTATTTAAGTAAAAAAAAATCTTCTACCAAACACCCCCTCAAAAATCTTAATCATAAACAAATTTTTTGAAAGAATTATTCCTGCTGGATTGTTTCGTTCCTTGCACTACTTAAAAATAACGTTCAATCTAATTATTTTACAAATCATGAAATTACAAAAAAAAATATAATTTTTATTTATGTAGCCACTTTTCTTAAATTATAAATTTTTTTACAAATAATATCTATTAAATAAATATATTTTGAGTAAAAATTATTTAATTTTAACATGTTAATTAATACTATAATTTAAACTTATGTTGAAAATATTATTTATAGATATAATACACTCTGCCCAATAAAAAAAATAGTACATGATTTATATAAAATAAAATATCTTTCGTATTCTTTTATATTAATATTGGTTTGACTAGCAAAAAGTAGTCCATCTATCACAACAAATTATAAAATCCTAAACCCTGAACCAAAATAACTTATTGATGTTAATGCATAAATAAAAAGGGTTGGTAATCGCTTCTTTCTTCACTAGCAATGATTGTTGTAAGAAACAACAACTTAATTAAGTCGACAGGAGAATACTTATATTATTTTCAAATCATCAATTCATAATTATTAACTATATCTTTAGAAAATAAGAATCAATTTTTTTATTGAAAAGATATTTATTTTAACGATATAAAACTTATATATTTTGTATAATATGGACTAAAATTACACTGTTCTATAAATTGTAAAAGTTAAAAAAATCAAAAAATTTAATGAAAAAAATAATTTTATCAATTGAACGTAATATATCTGATATGCTATTAACATATGAATTGATATTTTCTTATGCCAAATAAAGATGAAATTTTATTATTCTGATTTCGTATTTTAATCTTTTTATTTCGTATCTAATCAAATCCTAAATATTCACTTTAATTTAAAGATATAAATAATAAATTATAGAATAAGAAAAAATATATAACTTTTACCATTGTGATGTTTAATTGGAGGGAGACGGGAAGGGAATTTTTGAAATCATGTTAGTCAGTTTGATTGTTTTAAGAGAGGTGTAAATTGTTTTTTTTTTTTTAAAAAAAAAATTATATCTAATCTTTCTTCATTTTTAATATTAGTAAAGCTAGAGAGAACAGAAGGAGATTTCAAAATTCAAAAAATATTGACTAAAATATTGTATTCATGTTTAAAAATATATTGTATGTTTTAATATATCATTAATCAAAGTTATCTGAGTTATATTTTGCGGCTTTTATTTAATAATAATGTACATAATTTATCTTTCAAGATTAGAATTCATTTTGTACAATAGAGAAAACAACAAAAATTTAGCAGAAAGAGACAAAGGAAGTTTCATGCCAATTGCATAAACCCGTGTATGTAATTGGGTCTAAATTTCCATACCACGCATAATGGCGTAGTTGATATTTTTGACGTGAAATGATTTGACTCCAAAACCCCATATAATTGTACCACAGCTCAACCCCATAATATCGTACTTTTAAGATCACATTATTTGTTAGAAATAAAATATTAAGAGGGGACGAATAATGCTTCAACATACACAGCAAAGATCTTTAGCCATGCATTTTAGATTATAAATTACATAACAATCATTTGAAGAACATTTACCTACAGTCCCATACATAGGCAACCTTATTGAACATAAATGCTACTGGTATTCTGATAGCATTCCAGCAATGCAATCTACTAATCAAATTCAGAGTGCACGTCACTGGTGCTGCTTTCCTGTGTTTCAAGCACAATTTCCATTTACTCACCTGGGAAGCACTTGACACATCAGAATTTTACAAGAACATATCAAAGAGTATATAACTTTGGCGATATATGTCTGAAACACCAACCTCATAGAAATGCAGGGCGCCTCGGACAAATCTTCACAATCCCTGCAATATTATTTTATATTTCAACATAATTAAAACATGGAGATCTTGAATCAAGAAGATTTAGTATAGAGAATAAGCTTGCATATGAAATCTGCGAGTTCACAGTTTCTATTCACCACATGAATGCACTTTATTTGACACGATTGGTCTGTGGCTAGAAAACAGTGGTAAACAGGAAACAAATTACTCAGGAACAAAATAAGCATTTAGACTGAAACCAAAAGGGATTCAGTTCAATTGAAACGAAATCTTTGTTCAGGCTATGAAAATTAGCTGTTCCTACAGATACATGGCCCCTTTGAAGAGATTTTTTTTGCGAGGCTCCTACACACACGAGTACCAAAAATAATGATAACAGGTCATGTCCATTGATTAAAAAATTAATTTGAAACCTTACAGAAATGATGGATTGAATCAAAGAAAACGGGTATATATGTTCCTCAATAGAGCTTTATCAACCAACATTCAAATTACAAGCAACTCTAGTTTCAAGAAAGTTACGAAGCTCTCGTAGTCCTGAAGCAATGGAAATTCAATGTGTAAATCTTCCCTCTTTTCACAAAACTGATCACGACCAAAGCTCATCAAACAAAACCATTTACAAGTTTCAGAACACTAGAGAATCATATAATAATTTGTATCATATATACAAGGATAAAAGACCATATCAGCAGCAAAAGCTAAGCAAACTTTACTGGTAGATGACATTTTGCATGGGCTCAACACTAAATAGAAACAAATAAATCTATCCTTCACCCTGTCAGTTGTAGCTGTAATTCAAAAATTTAATTATTACTATTTGGGCCAGCAAGACGATTCAAGATTCTTAAATTGAAGCACCATTACTAGGTAGTCTTGTCTCCTGTTGAAGTCAATAACTACCATTAACACAAGAATCACATTCACATATCAGGCTCAGTGATACTGGTATGTATGGCATTGACAATATTTACATGATGCATTCTCTCACCTAGTCTCTGCGTGTGGTTTATGCTGAATTATTTATCAGAAGTAGCAGCATCATTGAGTCTGTCAAATTTCATCCTTCAGACAATATCGATAGGAAAAAGAAGTCCTGCAAAAGTAAAAATCATGAACCGATAGTTGAGCAATCCAACTGCACAGTCAAATTTACCAGCTACCACAGGATCATGAAATACACATCAGTTTAAATAACACCATATTGTTCACTTCATCCCAGGAATGCCAGTATAAATTAACCTAGAAAAGTGACAAATTTGTGATACTTACAAGCATACAGTGTTTCTTGAGCATCATAAATGTATTAAAAAAATGAAAATGAAGCTATATAATTAATAAATGTGAACAGAAAAATATAATCTGAAGCAGGAAATATCTTTATTCCAACTACTGTTAACTATGTCCAATTATTCCAACAATGCCATTCCAGTCTTTCAACTACTATCAATTCTATAAAACTACAATTTTTTTCGGTGGCAAGGTATTGTAGTGTTTCTCCTTTGTTTTTTCAACAACTTTAAGAGTTCAAAAGAAAATGAGAAGTTCCAAATGATGATGAAGCACAAATCTTAATTGATGTTTAGGTACGACATCCTCTTATTCATATAAGTTGAAAATAGATGCCAAGGCACCAACTACCTTTGATAACCCAAATGGGGTCATTATTTCAGGGATCTTTCAGCCGTAATGTTTGCTTCAGTATCAGAATAACCTACACTTTCGATAACCTGGTGAATAACAAGAAAGTGCAACTAACCATCATGAAAGGAAAATCATGTGATCACGAGGAAGGAAGTTGAAATACTTGACATGAAAACGATTGATAAATATGAAGCTCTTTCAGATTATATAACTGTCTCATTCTAAGAAATTTTTACCTATAGATGATTCCAAAAATTATGTGTGTGCATTTAAAAATGCAAAGTACCATTTCGATTATATACAACAAATATAACCAGGAAAAAAAATGAGAAACAAAGACTAAAATACTGTTATCAAAAATATCCAAATAAAAGAAACACAAAATACATTTGCAATTTATAATATTGACAAACAATTTTCAAGTTTTAAAACAAACTCTGTTGCCACTTATTATATGGCGCAAGGATAATTATCATCAAGTAACATAATGGAGAAACTCGGCTACTTCACACACTAATGTTACATGAAAACATTAATACACAATATTGCTGTGTGCCAAATTTGACATCTATGTACAGCACAGGGGCCAAGCCTGGGAAGTCTGTTTAATACCGCACAATCATTTGTAGTCACCTCAGGAAAGAAGCAATACTAAATGGCCTCAAAATAGGAGTTATGCAATCTGTCGACTGTCTAGCACATCTGCAGTCTCCACGAATGCACCTGAGTATTGTTGACCAAACACTTGAGAAAAGATGCATCGAATCTTCTTTAAAGCTTCATATCTGGAAATACAACAAAATAAAAATGATCAAGGATAAGTATTACATAATGAATCTCACAGCATATAAAGAAAAAAGATAGAAATTTACCATATTTGGCATTCATTTAGCAGAAGGCATGTGCTGCAGAGATGACATCCAGCTAGTTGAAGGGCCAATTTTACTGCCTTGCCCGTGTCCAGGGTTGGAAGCTTCAGCAGACAAAGATTGCTTCATGGAGTTCCTTTTCGAAGCACTGGCAGGAGAGTATGAAGCAGAGGGCATATTTGCTTCTCCATAAATCTACAAAAAATAATTGAATAATAATTGCTACACACTGATTGGTTCAATTTTAGATATAAGAGTGTTCAATCACAGAATTGTCACCACAGCCAAAAAAGTGACAATTGATAAGATGGCTTACATTTTTGTCGAGTGGATTCTCATAACTCGAATTTTTACCCCCTGGTGATTTAAACTGAATTTTAACACCAGAACCAGTAGCATCGCCTGCTCTAATACGCTCCCTAACATGCCCTGAATATATATTAAGACATGCCAATCAGGTAATAATTAAAAAACCATTTATTAAAGTAGAAATCTAATATGCCCATAATCCTAGTCTTAATAAATTAAAGTTAACATTGACATGCATAAAAGGATTCAACCAACCTTGATGGTTGTCAATATTCATTGGGATTGCACGACTGTTACTTGCTCCTGGAGATGGCTGTGATATGGCATAATTTAAATTAGTTAGGTGCACAGGAAGATTCTATGTGCGAAACAATCAGTGACCCTATTCCTCTGCCACAAATACACAAAGAACATGGCCCAAAAATCAAATGCTTACAGATAGTGGAGGGAGAACTGCATTCTTTTGAGATTGCTGGTACTTTAAAATGGTCCAATCAAAAACGTAATCAAACTCATAACCTGAAAAACAAAGAAAAGTAAAATCAAGTAGCCATATTTAGTTAGTATTATGACCGAGTGTTATTATAAAAAGAATTAGTGCTTTACGTTTTGTATTATCACAAAGTAACAGATAAAATCAATATCAATCTCACTGTATTTTTAGTTTTTTTATTTCCTTTCCTTCACTCTTCGTCTAAAACCCCATAATTTCAACAGTTTCCTTGTATTTTTACTAAAAAAAAATCTAAAGCATATCAACACAGTTGTGCAATTTTATATTATTCAAAATATCGAAAGAATACTCACCTTCTCGAGCAAATAGGTCCCGAAATAGGCGCTTTAAGAATCCATAATCAGGTCGCTGATCAAATGTCAAAGAGTGGCAGTAATGGAAGTACGAAGCAAACTCTACGGGATGAGTCTTGCAAAGTACCTTAGGAAAATAACAAACAAATAAGTATACTATTATATTTGAGGAGGGGAAAGGTGTTATTCACAAGACAGATAGTCCAAACGTACCTCAATAGGAGTTGAAACTTTCTTCTGACATATTTTATCATACTTTTGTTTCTTCGTAGCAGCCTTTAGGCCTTGCCAAGGAAGGCTAGACAGAAATAGAGCCATTAAATGGTGAGGATTTTCACTATACCATCCCAATTATTAAAGATTATAGGGAAAAAAAAGCTTGTAGAAGAAAAGGAGAGCAGAATACTGTACCTTCCTCTGAGGAAATACAAAAGTACATATCCAAGAGATTCCAAATCGTCCCGCCGACTTTGCTCTGCAAAATAAAAAATATAGTAAATTAATAACAAAAGAAATCTATTTAGGCAGAAAGATTTGATAACATTTTCTAACTTCAAACTTACCAATCCCAAGGTGAGTATTGCAACTTGCATATCGGGCTGTACCTGTTAAGTTTTTGTTCTCCCTGCGTTTTTGTATTGTTAGTATTAATCCAGAGTATTCACGTGGATCAGAAGAAACAAGACATGGGCAAAAATAACAGAAATTTCCAAACAAAAATATAAAAATATATCAATGTAAACCGACTAATAGATTGGTTGGAATATCAAAATAATTCAAAACCAGACAAGGGAAAATCACATGATATAAATGTTGAAAAAAAAAAAAAAAAAAAACAAACGATAGAGCAAAGAAACAGGAAAAACAAAAAAAAAAAAAGAAAGGAAAGAAAAAAAATAAAA
>Ga0099825_1006561_pt1 | contig 14503 bp, 7 predicted proteins | sample SiratroredBW_FD_76838 | JGI IMG/M metagenome (GOLD analysis project Ga0099825, IMG submission 76838) | Root nodule microbial communities of legume samples collected from California, USA - Siratro red BW | ecosystem: Host-associated > Plants > Roots > Nodule | place: USA: California | collected... | reverse complement strand
GAACGAAAAAATGCAAAAGTCTTAACACTATGAAAAAAAAAAATTTTTATGAAAATATAAAATAACATTGGTAAAAAAACCTAGAATAAATCGGGTTAATTTATTTTAAAAAGTTCTTGTTTTTTTTTTTTTTTTTTTTTTGAATAAAAAATTAGAATGAGAGGATGATCAAGAGAAAGGATGTACCTAGTCAGACATGAGGTTTGTTGCACCTAATCAGATTTAAAGAGAGAGACAGTAACTGTTCATGTGGCATGGGCAGTTGGGAGGTGCATGGGATGCATTTTTTTCCGTAGGATGAGAATGTGTAGGGGTGAAAGGAGGGTGGTGGTGGGTGAGCTGGCTTGAATTAGTCAGAACATGAGATCTGCCGGACCTAATATTTTAGGAGAGAGAGTAACTAACTGCCTATGTGGCATTAGAAGTAGGTGTATGAGATACATTTTGCTGGAGATTGAGCATTTGTAAGGGGTGAAAGGAGTGTGGGGAGGTGACGAGTGTCTAGTTATGTGTTAGCTTGATTTATTATTGACACTTGAATTTTTTATAGTTTTAGAATTTTAGAACAAATAACATGAATGTTAAAGATGGTCACCACTAAACACGAATTATTAAGTGTGAAACTTACATCTAAGAGTAGAGAGGATAGAGAGAAGAGGAGAGAAATAGAGAGGACAAAGAAACTGCATTGCACTTCTGTTAATTATCATTCAGTTTTCACTCAGTTGTCTAGAATACACCAACCTACCTTAATTATAGGCAGCAATGAGTAACTAACATCGTTTTCTTCTTTATATTTACATATCACAATCGGTCTCTATTTTTGCACCCATTTCCTGGTACACATCAAGATCTCTCTTGACAACTTCGCCCGATGCTCATATTGATCTCCCTTTTCTCCTTTTCACAGGACTTAAACTTGTAATCTATCCTCCTTGTTTGTGTTTCCACTGGCCTTGTCAAACCAATTGTTTTCTTTATTTCTCAACTTGTGGTCAAATAGACAAATATTATGCATCCAAGTGATGAAATTTTGTACTTTAACTATATCTTTCTTCCCTCCCTATCGTTTGTGACAAGAGGAGCTCCATTTATTGTTAGTATTTTAGTTTCTGTCATGTTTCATGGATGCATTGTGCTTCTACCATAGTCTTAAGTTTTCAGACCGTCTCTTGGAATTTTCAATAATTTTTAGGTGTGTTGGAAAGGTGTCTTAATTGTGGCCACCGGTTGCCCACATATATTCCAGCCTCTTTGGGCTGCCTTATTGTAGCCTCCAACACCTTCATTGTGCAAGGTGTGTTTAGTCTCAGATCGACTAGTGATGCAACCAATGTAGTACTTACAAGTCTTTTGACAATCCTCATCGTAGTGGCTAATTTTTTGGAGTTGAGTTACATTGCAAGGCCAAATTCTAATATGCCTAGATCTATTGGTGGGTCAACTGCATTGTCATAAGCCAGGCCATAGACCTAGGCATGAGGGGTATGTGTTGAAAGGTGCCGGGTCACCTCAGCTCTGGCTGCCCTAATTTTGGTCTCTTGGAGCCTTCTTTACACTCTCCAGCACCTTCAATGTGCAAGGTGTGAGGGTGTCTTTCAATTTACTAGAGATATAGCCAATGTAGTCCTTCTTATGAAGCTTTGGTGGTTTTCACCTTCTAAATCGGTTTTGTTGGATTAAGTTAGATCTTAAAACCCAAATTTAGGAATGATGCCTTGAATATAGGGTATAAAACTTCTGATTCATATTTTATCATCATACTCTTTTATCTATTCATTCTCTATTTGGACAAACCTTAGTAGGATTTATATGTCTCATTTCATTTGGTTTTAGATGCTCAATCATGACATTACCCAGAATGAGTCCCCGTCATTTGCTGAAGTTTCTCTGAAGTCATCCGTAGGCAGATCTTACCAGGCTGTGGATGTAAGTATCTGCTTAATTAATATGCTCTTTTTAATCAATTAACCTTTTACAACCTCATTAAGTTGTTTACTATAGTTTACCGTGGACTTTTGGTAAGTGTTATACATAATGGTGCAGATGGATGAATGTATTTATGGATTTTTATAACTTCAACAATGGTCCTTTTTGGAGTTTTTATTTATTTAGTATAAATAATATTTTGATAAATATTATAAGGTTAGGTCTAGTATGATGCTTTTAGAGGAATAGTTTAACTGTCATCCTGATTTTATGCCTATAAAAGGCCCTGCTGTGTATACAGGGCAACAATTTATATTTTTAGTTTATAATTGTGTCCATTAAGGAGATTTCTATCTAGTGGGCTCCAGGTTGCATCGTTAAGATTTCCTAGAATCGTTAGTTGGTTTGGGATAATGTTCAGCGATTGGCTTCTTCTTGGCACATGGTATTTATAATGGAGTAATTTTACTTTCATTGACGATTTGTTTGATTGTAGTTGTTCTTAAGGTTCCATTTTTCTTGGAATTTTCGTGGGCCCAAATAATAAGGAAACTTCAGTTTATATAATGGCATACCAATTTATTTGATTATATTGTTATAATTCTTTATTATTCTTTTGAATAGGATAATTTTGATTCCTTTGGTTTATTTACCAATAAACTTTCTTTTGAGCTATTTAAGCAGTCTTGTGCCAATTAAAGTTTGTGTCTGCTAATTCTCTCTAGAAGAGATTACGGTTAAGGTCCATCTAATGGGGAGCCTTTTGTTTGGTCCATTGAACATAATTTGATCAAATGAATGATCTATTATTGATAGGAAGGCTTAAATTCTGGCTTTTAATGTGTTGTTGGGATTAAAAGGCCGAATGTCATATTTTCATCTGTGATGCTTTTAGTCGGCAATGGCCCTGTTTGTTCTTTTATGTATATATTTTTTTTTATAAGGCGATTATAGACTTGCATAAAGCATGCTATAATTGTATATTCTGTACAACAAATACAATTAACAAATTGATATTTGGTTATTATTTCTAAGTTCATAAATAATCAGTGCATATTACAGCATTCTCACAGGCAGATGAAAGGCAATTCTTTGTAGATCATTCCAACCATATCTTAGTTTCTAGCCTGGTTCCGGCTACTCTTTTACTCTGTTCCTGTAAACCCAAGTTGTCATTATAAAATGTTTTATACATTTTTTGCTTATGAATACAGTCAACGAGTGCTCCAACTAAGTTCCGGCTACTCTAAGTTCATAAATAATCAGTGCACATTACAGCATCCTCACATACAGATTAAAGGCGATTCTTTGTAGATCATTCCATCCATATCTTAGTTTCTAGCCTGGTTCCGGCTACTCTTTTACTCTGTTCTGTAAACTGAAGTTAGATTTTATAATTTTTTGCATATGAATACAGTCAACGGGTTCTCCAACTATTTTGCAATTTAGGAGTTACTTAAAATTGTAACAATGATTGTAATTGATACCATACCTTGTGTCGTTTGAGTACACAATTCCAATATACTCTCTTTGCCTTCTTGTATGAGAATCAAGTTGGTAGCAAAGTGAATTTCAAGCCATCTCCCTAAGTTACCTCTGTTCTGGAAGTTGCTTTTCTTTCAGTGTCTCAATTTTGGCAAGTCATGTGCCTCTATTTTAGCAATGTTTTTTTCCATTGTATTAATTCGTAGTTGTACTTGATGCTTCAATCTTTCCAAATTTAAAGGTTCCTCACCTGTCCACACTACTTTGTTAGACTGAGTGTTGTCCTAAAGGAAAGTGCCTTTTTGTGTCCTTTACTGCTGCTGCCTTCTAATATATTCAGTTGACTACACAAAGGACTGAGTTGTGTCAATTATAGTTTTGGGGATTTCAGTAGTAATATTTATTATAAGTATTTCTATTAACCTTGGATATTTGTCATCAATAAGTCATTCTAAAGTATTTTTAAATCTTAAAAATTTATCTGCTGAAATTAGTACTTCATTCTGCACAATTTCCTTTTTTTAATAATGGCAATGTAAAATAATATATGTTATTCCTTCTTGTGAATTCACGACCAAGTATTGAATCTTAAAACCTAGTCCAAGTACTCCAGAACAAAAATAAACATATAAGATGTCTAGTTTTTGCTGTTGCATATGAATGTTACATTTTGTATTTGGCTTGATTACATTAAATCTTGTTATTTCATTAGCTGAATGCTCTCTAATTCGCTCAACTTCCCCACTCTATTTTTTTTTTTTTTTCCCAATCTTCTCATCTCTTGATATGTTTCACTTACCAGTTTGACTTATGCGCCCATCATTCTGACTTTTATCGGTGCCCATCCTCCAATTGTTGCATTTTTCTTATTTTATATGGATGGCATTACCAAGACTGGGAATAACATTAGAGCAGTATTTTTCATGCCTCTAGTATTATTTTCCAGTACCACTGCATATATTTTTTCTCCACACATACAGTTTAATTGAATTAATCGTTGTCCATAATATTTTCCACTTCTGTTTTCCTGCAAAGAAAGGACTTGATGTTAAAATTTTCTTCGTTTTGCTCTTGCTTTTTTATACTTCTTAATTTGATGTCTACTGCCATTTGATCCACCAAAATCGGAGATATTTATTTGATACTTAAATTCCTTATTGTAAATATGATCTGGTTATCTTTCAATATAGTATATTATATATGTCTTGGTTACGATTGGTCTTTGTCCTTGCAGGAAGAGAATGGGTTGATTAAGAGGGAAATTGTTTGAAATAGATCCCATAAACATTGTTCTCACAGTGGGAGCTGGTCTTGTACCATGTGCAATTTTGTTGGCAAGTTTCTGACTGTGAATGTTGGTGGAAAGGAGAGGTGCACTGACTGGTACATCTCATGACAGATATCATGTTTTAAGGAAGCCATTATGGTTATGTGTCAAAATATTTGGGTTTCATGTTGCCGACAAATCTGCAAATGGGCAAGTAAGCAGTTTGGTACACTGCGCTCCAGCTTTGCATGCTACGTCTATAGCTATAGGTGAACAAGAGTCCTGGGGATGTATTATCCTTTTTTCCAGGATTCTATTTTGCTTTTTGTTTTTCTTTTTGCAGTGATTGATTAGGGGTCAGTTAGTAAATCTGTAGTTACCAAGGGAATGCTAGCAAAATATATTTTTTGTTCCAATTTTTTCTAAAACTAGACCATCATACATGGTATTAAAGATATTTTGAATGAATTAGTGTTCATATTCATATTGTGATTGAATTAAGCAGCACGTGAGCGGCTGTCGATTCTCCAACGCTTACTGGTCAAGCAAAAGATATCATCAACGTGAACTAAAGAAAGGCAAACCCATAATTGTAGAATTTAAATTGACCAAAACAAAAATGTTACCTGCTATTTGATAGTATGGAATAGTTACTTAAGATTTTTGTCTTTTTGATTGCTTTAGTTACTTAGGTCACGTGATAAGCTGCTTTCTGGTACGAGTGTTAAATTATTATTGTTGTACTCGATCCACATGAAAACATTAATGTTTGAAGACTAAATCAAAATATTCAAGCAATAAAAGCCACTTGGATTACGTTGTTGGTTAGGACTAACAAACAGTTTTGAATAATTTACACAACATTTTAGGTTTAAATTTCACTACTGTAGTTATTCTACCAAAAAAACGAGCTCAGCGTAACGCTGCAAAAAGAAAGGTTCTTTCCAATATCGTCCCTGAAAGGCCTATAAAATAAAGGTGGTGATATTTTAACATTATTATTCACATTTTACATCCATTTAACATTATAAAATATTATTATTTTATTAATATATAATATTTTATTAATACAAATAGTATTAAATGAATGTTTTTTTCAGCAGTATTAATATTTTCTTAAAATAAATTGGTTCTATTTGATAAAGTAGTTCAAATGACCTTTTAACATTTATATTATCTAACATGTTCCTGATTTTCATAGCATTATTATTAAAAAGTTTATTTACGTCAGATTTAATCCTATAAAATTGATCTGTATTACGTCCTAGGTAATGTTGAGATTTCCAATTGACTCCTACACTGAATATGGAACATCTGAAGTGTGAAATTAGAGAATTGCAGCACGATAGAATTAACACACTTCATTAAGATAAATACTGATATTATAGAAAGTAGGATTAGTTGCAAAAAATATATATAGTTGAAAGACCAAAAATAAGTTTCCAAAAGATAATTTGAATGCACGTTAGAAAAAGCAGAGTAATTTTTCAAATAATCATACACCCACATTCATTCATAAAAAAATTCAAGCAAGTCATGTCATATTCACATTTTGAGAGAAAATACATAGAGGGTCAGAAAGGACTAAAGAATATAATTGAATAGTATCTGTAATTGTAGTGCGAAATTTTATTTTACAACGCATAAAAATAGATTCCCAAACTCCTATTTGAAACTATTAAAAACTAATTTAAAAATCTTTTGTTCTTGCATAATTTAAGAATTTAAATTTTGGTCTATTATTTTAATTGTTCAAGATATCTTTTTTTTTTTTCTTAACTTTTATAATCTAAATAATGCAAGACTTTTCTTAAAAACCTTGGGGATGAAACTAAATTTGAATTGTTTAAGTAAAATCCAGGAGTCGAACTCATGGTTAGAAGTAAATATCCCACAAAAAATCAGATTCACCAACAAATCAGTCATCAGTCACCAGTTGCTAAAGGGACAAAGAAACTCAAACATTATTGAAACAAAAATAAAATAAATTTTGGAGGGAGTGAATAGGTGAAAATAATATGATGTTACCTCTTTTGCCGGTATAATTTCTATTTTTATTTATTTTTTATATGAACAAGTTTACTTTCCAACCCATCGTAATTGAAATGGGTTAAGTTTACCATGTCATTGCTGAAAATAAAATACAATAACTTATCCGGCCGGATTTATGAATGATGAGAACCCACTTAGCCAATCAAACAAAGAAAAGGCATACACTTATGAATCAAAACAACTTTAGACAGTAAAAATTCAAAATCCAGAGGTCGACTAGTTTTTTGGTTCACCAAAAGCCTCGTACAAAATCTTAACAAATGAAAACAGGTGGCTACTCGCCACAATGAAAAGGCGAATGAAACAAAGAAACCTTAATATATGGTATGTGAAAAGAAGCAGGAAACCCATCCTAATAAATTGTTTTGATGTAAGTTTGCAACCAATGTAGACTCGAAATGATGTGATGAGACTTCTTTGCACCATCAAAAATAATTGCCAAAAAACAGAATAACTCCTAATGGGGTGATCATTTCACAGTCAAGATCTTGATGACAGATGCAGTGCCCACACGATGCAGTGCCACAATAGAATCCCCGTTATGGCAGAGACCCTTGGACTTGGCATGCTGCATGGCAAATTCTATGGCTTCTTCTGTTGTTTCAGCATGAGAAGCTCTAGCAGACGCTGCACTCAATATTGGAACCAATCCACGGAATATCAGGCTGTGTCTCGCAGGGGCCTCGTCACTGCATGCCCAGTCAAAGGTATCAGTCTTGAGCTCAGGAACAACTACAGAAAGAATTGGCATGCCTGGCCTGTATTTAGCCACCAATTTTGCAGTACTCCCTCCTCTAGTTAAAACCAATATAAGAACAGCTCTAGCCGAGTTGGCTGTTCTCACAGCAGAAGAAGCTAAACTCTCCAATGGGCTCATGGGTACTGGCGAGTGTTCCATGATCCTTTTAAACACATCTCCATAATCAAGGGTGCTCTCTGCTTCAATGCATATTTTAGCCATAGTTCGAACAGCAAGTTCTGGATAAGCTCCAGCAGCTGTTTCACCACTAAGCATCACACAGTCTGTGCCATCCAGAACTGCGTTGGCAACATCAGTAGCTTCAGCCCGGGTTGGCCTTGGAGATTTGATCATTGACTCCAACATCTGGGTTGCAGTAACAACAGGTTTTCCTTGGATATTGCACTTATAAATCATCACTTTCTGAGCGAGAAATATCTTCTCTATTGGAATTTCCATTCCAAGGTCACCACGTGCCACCATAAATGCATCTGAATTTGCAAGGATTTCATCAAAGTTCGCAACCCCTTCTTGGTTTTCAACCTGTCATGTACATTTGAAGAAATGGGCAGAATAAGTGACCAGAAACAAGTAAATACAGAGAAATGATAGCAACACACTATTTTAAAAAATGCTCTTTATTATATAATTGAGATAAATCCACGTGAGACCCTAGAAATACAGGAGTGACACCCATTAAATAAGAAGTGACAGAGCATCATTTACTAGGACCCACATTGATTTCGGTGGCATGCTGAAGAGGAATGAATTAGATAAAGTGTTGTTAGCATTCCTTTCAAAATGTAACACTATAATAGAGATAGCAAATAGTTAGAAACTCATAAGGTAGTTTCTTTAAAGAACATAACAAATTTGATAGATGATATCCTATATCATACACTAGCAGGGATGCAAAAGGATCTCAAGGGTTCTACAACCAATTCAGAATAAGTAACATTTTTTTATCCAGATCTTGAATCACTTTTCTTTTCCATAAAAGAGAACACAACACAACATACCTTAGACATGAGCATGATGCTCTTAGCATGTTTTCCAAGCACTTTCCTGACTTCCACCAGGTCAGAACCTTTTCGAACAAAAGAAAGAGCAATCATGTCAATTTTATTGGGAACTCCCCAGTTCAAGATATCTTCCTTGTCTTTCTCTGTCAAAGTTGGGAGATCCACTATCACTCCAGGCAAATTAACATTCTTCCTCTCACCAAGAGTGGCAGAGTTCTCACACCGGCATCGAACCAAACCCAATTTTGTGTCACATGATAAAACTTTAAATGATATGGTGCCATCCGCACACAGTATGACCATTCCGGGCTTCACATCCACAGCCAACTTTTTGTAGCTCATACAAATCATCTTTTCATCACCCTTTATGCTATAGTCAGTGGAAACGGTTATTTCATTACCTTGCTTCAGTTGGATAGGCTTACCGTCCTTGAGAAATCCAGTTCGAATCTCAGGCCCCTACAACAATGTAGATAGTCATATAAAATGAAAGAAAATCATGACTATGGACGAAAGTTTCTAAGAAATGATTGGCATGGTCCACAAAACAATACTAATGCAATATCAATCAAAAGGATTGGATCATGCAATATTCCTCTTGACAAGAATAATGAAATATGTACCAAAAGGACAAGGGCTACAACTCAGTTAGGTAAACACCTGGTTTACACAAGCACACCAATGTTTTCTTCAGAGGAGTCAATCTTGTAATCATAAGAGCTGATCTTAGTGCGAAATTAATGTCTTACTCCATTTTAAGGAACAATATGAGATTACAATAGCATGACAAAGGTTTTAGCCATAAAATAGAATCCATCATCGATTTGAGACATGGATAAATTGAGTACCCGTTTTTGTTCCATGTTAAACATCATGGAGGTAAGGGACCTCAAAAATACTCATTTCTTATTACCTTATGCACTTCAATGTATATGAAATCTCAGCCGCATCGGTTTTTCCAACTTATAAATAATGCGGGTAGCTAGAAGTCTCTGACAAAAACAATTTAAAGGATTTGGATCCTCTCATATGTACTTTTAACAGAAGAGGTACTATTTAACAAATCCTCATAATTTATTATGTCTAGTACTTAGTCTACGATTAAAATAAAATCAAAAACCAAAAGAATCTCACTGTATTACAAACCCACTAACCTACAAAATCAGACTCACATGTTCCCCATTATTCGTTCATAGTTATGGTTGGTTTTTATTTTAAAGAAAGATTGTAATAAATGGTTACGATTTATTGAATCAGACCTCTCCTCTAAACAGTAAATCAGAGAGAATCAAAATCCCAATCTAAATCCTTATGGAAACATACAGATATTAGAAACAAGAACAAGGGTGGGAGGCCACAAGAGATTATTAAATAACATGGATTCTCCAGCACCCAATCCAATATCAGATTTGATTCATACAATATAAACTACTCAAATCTCAATACTAACACTCCTCCCACATTTCACTTTCACACACACACACACCCACAAACACATGCACAGTCAGATTAGACAATAGCAACCGTCACAACCTATTCCCATCAGAATCAGAAAAATTAGCAATAATCAAATCAAAAGTCAGATTTCAAAAATATAAAAAAAAAAAAAAATAAGCAATGAGAATATATACAAAATCATAAATTTAAAAAAAAAAAAGGACAAAAGGGATCATGAAATAGAAATGTCGTGCCTTGGTGTCGAGCATGACTGCGCAGAGAATACCGGTGTTCTCCATGGCGGCTCTGAGGTTATCGAGGGTTTCCTGGTGGTATTCGTGGGACCCATGGGAGAAGTTAAAGCGAGCAACGTTCATGCCGGCTCGTAGAAGCTTCTCGACCATGGGAACGGAGCGGGATGCGGGTCCCAGAGTGCAGACGATCTTGGTTTTGGGTCTCTTCTCGGCCACAACCGGCGTCGCCATCTCTGCTCGAGTTTCTGTGTCTCGCAAACAACGAAAGCCACACTCTTTACTTTTCAACCAAAACACACGCAAAAAAGTAGACAAGACAAACAACGTTGAGATGCGACTCTTGTGTTTTATGCTCCCTGCGATCCCATTTTCTTTATTTTCTTTTTTTAAAACACTAAGATTGTGACACCTTTATAGGAATGCCATCCACATAATGTTCTTCCCCACGAATCCTATTCCTTCATTTTACATAACAAGTGTACTGAAAAAAAATATTTATTATTAAATTATAATATCTTTTCTATTGATACTAAAAGTTGTACTGATGGAACTAACTATACCGAAAAGAGGGTGGAGGTATATTTTATCCACCATATAATTTACATAACCTAAGTTGATGAGAAAAATATAGACATCAAAAGAGAGAATAACATGTTAGTCTAATTTTTTTTTTCAACCCTAATAAGTTACGGTATGTTTATTGTGCAAATGGTTATAAAATTAGTGAAAAAAGTTTCTCCAACTTTTCTTCATCTAATACTTCAATTTATGTGATAGACATTAATCACATAAGGTATTTATTTTTAACAATTAGTTTTTGTATTTAATGTTATATATCACAAACTCGTTGAATCTTAGTCAATATATAATTTTACACATATAATATGTTCCACATGAAAAATCATGTTATTTCATATAAACTAGACGTAATTTAGATTTTTAAATAAACCAGTATAAAAGTATTTAGTGTAAATCTCTCTCTACTCTTATATCTTTGAATTGCTTATAATTAACATGCAATTAAGTAAAGAATGAAAGTTTTATTAAAACATGTTTTGTAACGTATTTTTCATATAGCTTTTGTCAACTTAAAATAGTGTTTGACGATATTCATCGTATGTTATTCTTATGAGAACTTTTTGACATTATGCCTATCAAGTTAAAATTTGTTTTGATCGCTTTTATCAAGCGTTGATTTGTAAATTTTTTTGAAGAAGTTTGACAACTTTTATAGTGATTAAGACATTTTGAGACACTATAACATTAGTCATACTTCACATCAAAACGTGGTAGTTAAAAGGATTAACAAGACCTTGTTGGGGAGGGCAAGGTGACGTTGTCTTAGTCTGCGTTGGATAGAAGATATTAGGTTGAAGTCGTTAGCATGCTTTTTGGTGAACCCTTTTCCATCTATAATTAATGGATTCAAGGTTCCATTTGAAATTTGGTCTAGAAAACCACTAAACTTATCTATACTTCTCTATATTGAAGATGTTTGGGTATCCTTCTTACTATCATGTAGACGATGGTAAGTCAAAACCCAAAGTTAGGAAATGAGTGCTTATGGGCTATGGGACTTGAGTGAAAGGGTTCAAAATCTAGTCATTCTTTGAGAAAAAAAGGTGATTTTGAGTATAGACGCAATTTTTTATGAAAGTTTTATACTAAAATCTTAAGGAAGTTCAAGCAAGTATGAAGTGATAGCTTAGAAGGTGGAGGCAAACAATGTTATCATTTAGAAGATGGAGCAACTATTTGAAGTGTTGTCCACTCATACTGAGGGATTCTCAATAGATATGTCTACATTTGCACTAGTTAGAGTCTATAAAGGAGACCATTCATACATACCAACCAGTTGTAATTTGAAGATTAGTTAGAGTGAACAAACCTTTGTTGAGGTATAAAGTTAATGGTGTTGTGACCTTTTCTTTGAATGTAGCGTAAGACCTGGAAGTGACATGTGAACCTTATTGATATCGAAATACAATCACTTGTGTAGAATCTGGTGAGTGGCTGAAGAATGAAACATGGGATTTGGTGGAGCTACCCAAAGACATAAGGGTTGTAGGATGCAAGTAGGTCTACAAGAAGAATGTTGGGCAGTGTTACCCAAAGCGTCTAATACAAACGGTAGATGATATGGAATGTTTAATTTTGTTTATTATGTTAGTCGTTATGGTGTGTCTAATGTTGAATCTGTCAAGTATAAGACTTGTTTAGTACCCAAAGGTTGTAGTAAGAAAGAAGTAGACTATAAGATCTTCTCACCAATAGTCAAACATATGTCCATCAATGTTTTATTAACGATTGTGTTGTTCAAGGATTTGGAGTTAGAGCAATTTGATGTAAAGACATTTTCCTCTCATGGAAACATCTAGGAGGATATTTTGATATCTCAATCTAAAGGTTTGGAAAAACCGGAGAAAGAGAATTGAGTTTGCAAACTACAAAGCTCATTATATGATTAGTAGCAATGTTTAAGGTAGTGGTACAAGAGATCAATAAGTTCACTGTCTCTTGAAGGTACAACAAAAGTCCTTATAATACATGTGTTTATCATAAGAAGGTGGAGGATGGTTCCTTAATATACATTTTGTGGTATGTATATGATGTATTAATATAGTTTAAACATAATGTGAATATTTGGAAGTTGAAGTCATTGTTGAGCAATGAGTTTGAGATGAAGAACTTGGGAGTTGTTGGTCAAATTCTAGGCATGGAGAGTAAGTGTGATCATGCTCAGAAGGAGCTCTCTCTAGGTTAATAGGAGTACATTTAGAAAATCCTTGATTGTTTCGGCAAGAGTGGTCCCAAGTCAGTTATTACTCCATTAACACTATCTAGTTGTCTACGTGTAACCAGTATTACTCTATCAGAAGTCAAGAAGGAATACATGACTTGTGTTTGTTATGCTAATGTAGTGTTGAGTTTGACAAATGTGATGGTATGCACTAGATTAGACCTTGCTTAAACTGCCAATTTGATAAGTAGGTACATGGTTAATAATGGGAAGAAACATTGTTAGGTAGTGAAGCATATTCTTAGGTACCTTAAGGGTATACATGATGTTGGACTCATCTATAAGAGTGACACTGAGTGTACTCCTGTTGGATACTTAGATTCATACTATGTTGGATGTAATTTAATTTATAACTAGTTGTGCTTTCACAGTTGGTGATTCTTTGGTTAGTTAGAAAGTAATTCTGCTTGACAATAGCTTTTTATACTACTAAAGTAGAATATGACTTTTGCAAAGACAACAAATGAGGGAATCTAGCTAAAGGGTTTAAATGTTGATACATGGATTTCTCATAGGAGGTTATTATTTTAAGAAATAGTCTTAGTGTAAAATGCTTGAGGATGGATAAAGTTCATCATGAGTGAACCAAACACATTGATGTTAAGTATCACTTTCTTCACACTAAAGAACACATTTAGGTATGGTAGATTGGTAAAAGGTACAATCTAACTGATATGCTCACTAAGCCCGTTTGTAGAAGCAAGTTCATGCAGTATTTGAATTTGTATAATGTTGGTTATTAGTAGTAATCATTTGATAACAGTAATATGTATTTGATGATGTAAGAAGACTCAAATTAGAGTGGAGTTTGTAAAGAACACCTTGTGTCATCTTATAGGTGTTGATGAGTATTTAATGAAGTCAATTGATGAAGGAGTTTTGAAGATTTGGATTAAGAGTTAGATATGTGTAGATCTGTTTCCATTAGTCATGATCATTGAAGTTGGTCTAAGAAATTAATTTAGCTTAATCTATTTTGTTAATAATTCATAAGAAAAATTATAATAACGATATTCTTAAAGAATTATTTTTCAAATTTAACTGGTATGTTTTCAATAAAATAAATCAACTTGAGTACTGTTTTAATCGATTGATCTTATTAAAGTGTAGTCTTTTATAAACAATTGAGTTGAGATGTTTGATATAACATATGTTTTTGAGACTTAATTTACTTTCATGCTAAACACTTTCGTGCTAAACGATTTTATGAGTGTTTATTCATTATTTTCTATCAATAATATTGAAAATTAATTCTTGAAACAATATTCTCTAACTTGTAACTAATCTATATAGTTTTTATATGACAATAATGAGTACAATGACAAAAAACTATCAAGTTGCACAAAAAATAAACTAGGTCAAAATTCTTTATTTTTTTTCAAAAAAATTATCTTGTTTTAAAATTTTGCTAATTTTAAAGTCTTTAATATATATATATATATATATATATATATATATATATATATATATATATATATATATATTTTTTTTTTTTTTTTTTTTTTTTTTTTTTTATAT
>Ga0099825_1006560_pt1 | contig 14506 bp, 7 predicted proteins | sample SiratroredBW_FD_76838 | JGI IMG/M metagenome (GOLD analysis project Ga0099825, IMG submission 76838) | Root nodule microbial communities of legume samples collected from California, USA - Siratro red BW | ecosystem: Host-associated > Plants > Roots > Nodule | place: USA: California | collected... | reverse complement strand
TATCTCTCTCTCACTCTAATTTTTTTTTTTTTTTATATATATATATATATATATATATATATATATATATAAATATATATATATATATATATATACTCAAAAAAATTTATTTCTATTCCATTGTTATTTTCAGAAAAAAAATACAGTTTATTCAATATTTCTATTGTTCTACACGTTTTGAATAGTTGGATAAACGTAATAATCAGGTGGTCCAATCTTTGCAGTGGTGTGGGATCATGAACATGTATTTTAGAATTTTCTTTGAGTTTTTTTTGTGACTTCTTTTCTTATGTGTACCCCAATTCAGGGTATAATAGACTACCAGGTTTAGCTAAATTAGCCATAAGGTTAAGATTGAATTTTTAAAAATCCTACATCCAAACAAATTTTGGGAAAATAGACTATATTTAAAATTAAGATGTATTTAATTGAAATGTATTGATTTAATTTTTAAAAATTAATTTATATTTTAAATTCATAACTATTTAATTTAAATATATTTGGCATCAACATCAAATCTATTATATCTTATAAATTCAAATTAATTTTTATTTGAATTAATTAGTTGTTCTATTTTGTTATTAAAAATTAAATTATTAATTTTGAGAGAGAAAATTATCATATACTATAATTAATAACATGATGATTACAAGGATACAAATGTTTGATGATTTTGGTTAAATTTTTTTTATGTGTTACTTTTTTTCCTTAGCATTGAATTATTTTTGTTTACAGATTCTTTTCTCATTTGTTGATTTTGTGGCAACGGAAACACATATAAATGCTTTATCTATTTGTCTATCTTTATTATAATAATTTATTATTTACTAAAGTTTTGTTATTTTTTTAGTATTAATATTTAAATAATAAATAATAATTTATGACGTGAATAATGTTGAATAGTGGAGTAAAAGAGTATTCAACCAAAATTAAAAAAAATTAACTGAATAAAATTTTAGTTCTTAAAATTATAAAAATATATAATTAAATCTCTTTATATATATATATATATATATATATATATATATTTATTATGTTATATATGTATATATATAATCAAACAGAGATCAAAGCCTAATGCATCATACATAATTATATATATATATATATATATAATAAAATCAAATAAAATTGTATCGATTGGCAAAATTGTTAATGTATAATCTTAATAGTCGATAAAGTGTTTTGTCGGTATCTCGCAAATAACTTAATAAGAATCTTTTAACCTACTAATAATTATAATTAGTTAATTAATTACTTGCAACTTGCAAACTTTTGAAGGAAAAAAATCTATAAAAAGATAAGCATTAAATTTTATATAGACAATAATGTAGTTATCCTTTTTTTTATCATGAACCATATTTTATATAAAATATACGGTATAAAATGTGTTTTCCAACGTGAATGCGAACATTGTTTTTCCTTCTTTTCTGAAAAAGAAAAGATAATCTTGTTTGCCTCTTATTTCATTAGCCAACCAAAACATAAGAAAGTTATCGAAATGAAACAATAAATTATGACAAAAAAATTACAGTAATCTTGAACATTGGATCTGTTCTGTTGTGTTGTTGCATATCATCTTCTAGCGCATCAAGGTGAGTGTCGTGTACGAAAATGTTTTGCTTTGGATCAGTGACCACCACAATTTCTTAATACTGTAACTGTTCACCAAAACAATAAAAAAATAATATTAGCTGTTTTGTTGAATGTGTTACTATTTTAATCTATTGTTTAATTGTTTATGGACAGTTAAAATTGTTTTAATTTATTTATTTGCTGTTAAAAATATTTGTTTATAGGGGAAGAAACTTGAATAAGAGTATTTGGCATCTTTCCTCTTCCTTTGGGTAGTGTGTATGGATGATCCATCATCTCATCTCATCCACCTGCAGGTTTCCACCAATCACACACAATTTGTCTCTTATGTCACATGGCCAATCATTTACTCTGAAACTCTCATCTTTTTATGTCAATTTCATCATTAAAGAAATGTATCCACTCACACATTTATAAATATAATATGGAAAGACAACACCATATTCTATGTCCTATGAATTATGAAAATTAAGAATAGTTACTTGCATTATTTTCTAAGTGAAAAATGTAAAAGATGCCATTTTTAAGACATTGTTTAGGCCTTTTGAGGTTGTTTTCATATTTAAGGTCCATTTTCCTAGAAGCTTTGTAGATGTCGTGTAAGGAAGATTGTGGTTAAATATTTCTTAAATTGTAAGACTTTTTTTTTCCTCTTTATTTGTGTAGGTTTTCTGATAGGTGTAGAAGCTAGTAAAAAAAAGTTGTGCAAGTCAATGATTCAGAAAATGAGATCATTCTTTAGAGGCAAAATAATATTTTTTCTATTGATGATTATGAATGTTTCATTAATTGTATTTTATTATCTTTGGTTTATTGAATTATCAAGGTGGTTTTTCAAATAGTTAGGTTGCAGCAAATTTTTCTCTGAGAATTAGGTTTTAAGCAATATTGTTCCATGGATTAATTAGGTTTTGTGTGTGGAAGAGAGATCAGAGTTGGGTTATGCAATGTTTGGTCCTTCAATAAAGTCCTTATATGTGAAAATGAATGAATAGGAAGATCCTTGTGCTACAAAGATGTTTTATGGAAAATATGATAGCACACATCTAATCAAATTATAACTTCAATTAACTTGGTTTAAGATTTTATATATTTTTTTTATAAATTTTAAGACACATATACCAAAATAGAAAAGAAGTAATTAGATAAAAGAAACAATTAAGTCAAAGAAGTAAATATGGAAAAAAATTAAAAATAAGATAAAGAAAAATACCTTTTAAAAATAATAGTAATAGTATTATTTGAATTGTTATTAAAAGTTGTTCAAACAAACTAACTAATATCTAAATTTCATAAAAGATTATGAAAATATAATATTAAAAATATATAAAAGTAAATCAATAAATAATATTATTTTTAAGTTTAGGATAAATTGAATTTATATTAATTTTTTAATTCGTATTTATTTATTTATTTTATTTAAGTATTGCTTAAATATTTTAGGATTTTCAAATTATTTTGATTTGTTTCTTGAATTCTAAACTTGTATTATTATATGATTAAAAAATATATGAACACTTTTGACTAGTTTTGAAGTGTATTAATTATGTTGGGAAAGATAATTTAAGTGAATTTGAGTCCTGAAAACATGGAGAGATTATTTAATTGGATCTTTGGACATTTAAATAATTCATTAAATAAAGGTCTAGAGTTAGTACTTAGTAAGTAGTGAGATAAAATAATGACAAAATTGAAATGGTTTTTCTCGGCTTTTTATGACACTGGGAATCAAAATATTTTTTTTTTCTTTCACATTCTGAAGCTTAAAAACAATAATGCAAATGGTATTGATGTTATTCTTCAATTCGAGTTTCACATTAGTATATTACTTGATATATCTCATAAAATATTTTATTATCCATGTTATTAAATTATGATTTAATAACATTATGATTTAAATTAAAAAATAATACGATATTATCTTAATAATTAATAATATAATTTTTTATATTTTTCCATTTTTACCATTACAAATTAATAGAATTTATTAATTTAATGATATATATAAAAACTACCTGTGATGACTACGGTAGTTTTTTTAAGGAAAAATCTATTCAGTAAATATTTGTTTTTATAATTATTTTTTTTATGTCCACGTTTTTTACAATTTTAATAATAATTTTTCATTTTCATAATCAGTATAATAAATATTTTTTTTATTATCATAAACAACTAAAAATAAGATAAAAACAGTCTAGTGCAGACAGCAACATGTGTATCTGAAACAAATTATGAGACACATTATCAAACAAACAAATCATGTATATTATTAGAAGACATTGCAGGACTAACAAACTTTACTTGTCACAATTCCATTTCCCTTTTCACTTTGTTTAATATCATCAGAACTGTGTTATAACCCTTTGTTTATGAAGGCAGAACGTGTTGAAAAAATTAAATTCTTTCTATTTTTTCAAAAATTTTCACATGATACTATTTCAATATTTATTATGAAATCACAAAACAAATTTTAATACGTTTTTTATTTTAAATTTATTTATATTTTTATAATTCTATACTTTTGGCAATTATATCTCTGAAATTTATGATGTAATAATTAAATAATTTTATCTCTTAAATCCATGGACTTGAAAATGACCGTTCACAAGTAGGACCAAAATCATTTAGTTTATAACTCAAATATGATCTTCTGAGACTGAATTCTTGATATTATTTAGGTTGGACCTACACCCAAACTCATAGAATGGTCACAGAGTTAGGGGATACGTGTGCCTCATTTTACAACAATATATATTTTTCTAGTAATTGTTCTAAATGATTGCATTGAGGACTATGTCAGATTTAATGTTTAGGATGGTTAAGACGATTTCTTTCACCAAAAAATCTTTCACTGTGCAAAAATCTTCCTTTTGAAAATTTAATATTTTTAAATGGAGGATCATAATGTTTTTGTTTCTTCTTATTTTTTGTTTTTATTTTTTAAATTTGTCCCTAACCTAACAATCTTCTCTTATCTTGCAACTCTTTTACACTCATGTATATTGGCTGTACTTGGAAATACTGCTGTTAGATTGCCTACAATTGAAAGGAGGAGGAAGAAAAGAAAAGGAAAAATAACTTACAATTGTTAATTCAAGAATAAAAATATATAAATGATAAAGCTGTTTAGGATTGTGGGTGTGTTCATTATTCATTCCATTTTAAAGACTCCTATAGGAGATTGATACTGCTCGTCTATGTTTCCGTCTCTTCCAATTTTTTTTTTTTTTTATGTTAGATCTTTTTTCCACATTTCATTTTTTTTTAAATTTGATCACATTTTAAATTAAGTTTCTATTTATTTAAAAAAATATTTTTTTATAAAAAAATTGTTGTCATCAATTTTGATAGAAACAATTAATAAAGTATTTTTTTTTTCATTTAATTAAGATTATACTGTAACTTGGTTTGAATTCTATATTTTTAAAGATTGGATTAATGTTATTGACTAGTTTGGATGAATTATTTTGAAGATTGTCATTTCAGGTAAAGAAAACTTGTTTTAAGTTTTTCAATAATAACTTAAGTTATATGCTCTAACTAATAAAATACTTCATTATAATTTTTAATTTCTATTACAAAAATTATCTATGATGAAATTGATTATGTATATAATATAAAATTTGACATTGATAGCTTGATAGACAATGGTTGCTTTGAATATTGTGAATTATAAATGATTTGATAGATATGGTTGTGTATAATGAAATTGAAATAATGTGTGGTAACTGAATTATATATTCATATGTAACCATTTTGGTTAGAATGGAACCAGATTATTGTGGATTGAAAGGAGATCAAGGTATCATGGTACATATGCATCTATATTTTTTAGTATTGAATTGACATGATGTGTGATGACTGAATTATATGTTCATATTTAACCATTTTAGCTGAAATGAAACCAGAGTCATAAGGATTGAAAGGAGATCAAGGTACCATGGTTACATATGCATCTATATTCTTCAGTACTGAATTAACATGATGTGTGATGACTGGATTATATGTTCATATGTAACCATTTTGGTTGAAATGAAACCAGAGTATCGAGTATTAAAAGGAAATCAAGGTACTATGGTACACATGCATTTATATGCTTCAGTATTGAATTGATATGATGTGTGATGACTAAATTATATGTTCATAACTATTTTGGTTGAAATGAAACTAGAGGATTGAAATGAAATCAAGGTATCATGATTACATATACATCTACATGTTTTAGTATGGTTGACTTGATATGATATGTATTATGATTGATAGATGAGTTTATATGTAATCCTTTCGTATGAAATCAATATGCTTGGAATGAAGTATAAATGATAGTGACTAGAAGATAAACCTATCTATATTCTATATGAGGATTATATTTGAATTCTTAAATCATAAAAGAATGTAAATTGTAAATATATTCATTTTATTTTACTTTCACAAGTTGAAATATTATTTTGTTAGCTTATTTTGCTTTTTTAGTTATGTTTTAAATTACGATGATTGTACTATGTACTCGATATACAGGTTCAGAAACACAGAGAAAAATATAAATTATTAGTTTGATTATGTTTTTCTTTCTTTTTACCATGTAAATAGTTGTGTACAGTTTAATATACCTGCATACCTTTTAAAAGTACTTCAAACCTCAGTATATATGTTAATACTTAAACATAAATAAAAGTTAGTTTTATATAATTTTCTTATAATATTTTTGCTCAAGCTAAACTATTTTCGCTCAGCTAAATAAGAACATATTTTCTCAATTTATGAATTATTTTACAATTTTAAATCATATTGTTTTATCTATAATGTCTTCTTTTAAAGTTAAATGATAAGTATTATAGAATTCTTAGGTTTTTACATTATTTAGTTGAACAATACATTAAGTTGTTTTATTATATTTTATATTTTATTACATATATGCTTAAATTATAAATTGATGTAAATTTCATTTTGTTATTTAGTTTGGTAATATTGAATTAAACTCTAATTTTTTTAAATGATATTAAAGTCTAATTTAAAAGAAATTTGTTAGGTTATTAAATTATTATCATAGTACTTACAAAAAAATTATTTTTTTAATAAGATATTATTACACGTTCTAGCAAGATTTGTTCAACAATACAACACAAATATATAAGATGTTACAATGCTGCCACACCATTATATTAAGTCTAGAAAAATACACAACTAATAAGAAAATGCTTCAAAATTGGAATTAAAAACAACAACATAAACATTAAACCACAAGAAATTATACATAAAACTAATGTTAACAAAAATATATATTAGACAAAAAAATAATAATAACATCACACATTAAGGACTTTAATTACTACCTATAATAAAGTCTCTTCTTTTTTCTCCCTCCTACATTGAGCAAAATACACTAGCTTTTTATTTTTGTAAAACCTTTGGAATCTAAATAACTAGTTGATATCATGCTTATATGTTCAACACCTAATCTTTGCTTGAAAGTAAATCGCATAGGATAATTACATAATTTACTTTGTAACCTCAAATCATTATTCTTAACTTTTTCTTCTTTCATTTATCTTTCCTGTAACTTCATTTCAATATAAATACCTCCACTTTTTGACATGTTATCCTCCAATCCATGTTGATTACAGCCTCGTAGTTTTCTCATACAAAGTCCAAGATGAAAGCACTATTGGATTGGATGAAAATAGGGTAGTTCATATTATCCTCACTCTTATATCGTCTCCTCATGAGGATTTATGCAAACTGGAGCTCATCCATTTATGAAGTTTCATCTTCTTCCAAAACTCTCAATTACTTTAGTTATATTACTAGTAAATCAAAAATTTCCGTAATATCATAACCAAGATAATTTGTTGCTACTTCCCATTTTTTGATTTAGTGATTCTGTTGATTTTAACACTGTAATCCTCTTATTCAACCACTTGCATACGAATTAATATCAGATTGTCTCTTACATGCCACATTCTTATCTTTTAATTCAAATTCCCTTTTATAACTCATCAACATAATATTTCCCTTCACCTATTGTTTCATATGACTTTTTTCTTATGATTATCTCATATTGTTATGTTTCATGTTTCCCTTTCATCTCTCTCCCTACTATATACAGGTATATTTACTCCTTCCCTTATCTAAATCTCACAAATTTGAATTTGTGCACATTCATATTTTTTTCTCTTTCAGATAAAGTCACCTTTTACTATTTTTAGAAAATTTTTCATTAATCTTCCTCCACATACCCTTAAAAGAAACTTTGAAAAGAAAAAATATCAATTCTCTTAAAGCTTTGCAATTACATTAAGACAAACATGTTCATATATCATTAAAAAAAATAAAAATTCAGAACAAGTAAAAGAATAATCAAAGAATTTACTATATGTAATGTATTTAATTTTAGATTTCATGAGTTTGATGCATGTTTGTTATAAGATTTATTAAGTTATTAATAGTTTATAAATATTTATTCTTATACTTAAATTATATAAAAATGTTATTTCGTGTTGATTTATATTTTTCAATAAAATTATATCAATGGTGTCAAATTTCCTTAAGTGGTTGTTATTCAACTTAAAAAATTGTAAAAGTTTTATAATTGGTCTCTCACACTATACACATGGTGCCAGATTTGTGTTTATTATCATTCCTATAACTTATGTGCCTATGATATGTTAATATTCTATAAAGAATATAATTGTCAATTATAGTTGTAATTCATTTTAACCATATTATTTCTGTTACTGATAAATGATGACAAGGATAAATTTTTAAGATGTATAATGAACTGCTAAAATTAAATTTAATCATATTTTCAAAAACTAAAGATATATTAAAAATCTGATTGCTTCATATAGGTGTTCATTACTTTGTATCATTGGTCAGAATATTATAATTTTCATGCAAAAGGTTGTTATATTATTTTCGTTTTTACATTTTTTTTAACCATGGTATTACATATTAATTATTTTTAAAATAATAAACAATACAATTAAATGCCTTATATATATATATAGAAAAAATGCATTAAAAATATGTTTATTGTATTGTATTATTTAAAATGACACTAATATAAATTGGAATAATTAAAAATAGTCTTTTTGGATATCTATGTTTTTATTTCTTTCCCAAACCCACTGTCTGGTGCAATTAGTCTATTAATTTTTATTCGAGTTCTACACTTTAATGTATCTTATTAAAAAAAGTGTAGTTATTTTCTTAATATTGAGTCTTGAAAATTCGATTTTTTTGCCTTTTCCGGAAACACTATTCAAAGGGAAATAAGGAAAAATAAGGAAAATGAAAAATAGTAAGAATTGGTAAAATTGAAATCAACAATATAATACTAAATTAATATTAACTATTTTAATCTCAGATTAAAACTAGTTTTACCTTTAATTTAAGATTTATATTAAGTTATGATTTATTATTAAAGTTTTTTAAAGATTTTATAATTGGTAGGACCATTAAGTTAATAATTAACTTACTTGATTAATTTATAAATTATTCTGACTCATACAAAAATGTTTAGTAAGGTACCTTAACGAGTATTTTATAACTTGTATATTTAATTTATTATCATTTTTTATATTTACATATTATTATATATTTTGATTTTTTAGAGATAATTAATTATTATAGAATTTTAATATTTTTTAATTATTTACATAGTTCAAATTATTAATATTTAATATTATAATGGAACAAATATGATGTTATGTAAAATACAAAAAAAATTATAAAAATAAAATTAAACATAAGAGTAATTTAAATTGAGAAACAAAAACAAATAAACTTATGAAAATAAATAAAAAATAAAATTTATTATCAATTTTTTTAAAGAAAATAATATGTCCAACAAAAAGGAATATATAGCTTTAAAAAACTATAAATAAATTCCACAAAATTTAATTATTTAAAAAATATAAAATTATAATTATATAATAATATTTTTTTATTTAAAAAATAGAAATGTTATTATATAATAAAACTTATATAATTATATTCCTTGATGTCATATTACAAAACTAGTTTTACAAACACTTTTAATCAGGTAAACTAATTTATTAACTAATCATTTATCAATTAATAACTAACTTAACTTATTATTTATCAAATTTATAAACTAGTTTTTTTTAAACATACTCTTATAATCTATCATTAAGATTATTACATACTAGTTCAAGATTCTACTGTTGTTATTATGATTAATACAAAAATTATTTGTTGACAAAAACAAGAGATTATCTGCTAGAAAAGTTGGAACAGACAATTTAATTCAAATAGCAATAAAATGATTATATTGTTTGGTAGTTAATCTTTACACTTCATAAATTAAAATTATTGTAATAATTTTAATAAAACACAACAAACAAAGATGTAAAAAAAAATACTCCAAATACATACTATACTTTTTTCTTAATTTAGATAACATAAATCTAAACTCAACTGTAAAATTTTACAACGACCACATTTAATAATTTATTTTTATTTCAAAATAATCAAGCACCTTGGAAGGAGAGGACACCTTTATGAGGAGCCGTTGACTTTTTTAAAGACTGTTTTTGGTTATAAGGAAAGAGCACCCTCTTCACTGTCTTCTTTCAGAAATTACCCTATAAGAGATCTCAAATGTTAATTAATGTATTTTGTCTTAAATAAGGCTTATTTTTGCCTCTTTACATAAAAATTTATCTTAACTATGTATTGCATTAATTTTATTTTTATTAAAAAAAAACTTAATTATTTTAGTCCATAAATAATAAATACCAACAATGTTATATTTCTCTCTCTTATAAGGATTGGATTGGAGAGAATGAATGATCCTCTCTTACCATTATCTCTCTGCAATTAATTATTTTACTGATAAATTTATTACTATTAATTATCTTCTTTAATGTATATGAATTTGTTCATTATGCCTTCTCAGAAGGACAATAGAAATATATGTCAAGAAAAGATACACATACATGGTCTAGAACATATATATTAAATAAACAGAGAGGATAGGAATCACAAATTTTAAAGTACTTTATTTATTAATTAAAATTTACTATAAATTATAAAATAAAAAATCATTAACCAAAACTTGCTAGGTTAAACTTTATAATAATTTCAAGAAATTTTAATTGATAAATAAGGACTATGTTCTAACATTCTCCAATATTATCCAATTCCAAATTATACATTTAAAAATTAGATTAACACTTACTTCCAATTAAATAAAGTACAGTAGAAAAGATTATTACAGGTATCACAATTAAATTCATTTTCTTTATTTGTGTGAGAAAGTAACAAGGAAATAATCTGACACGTGGGAAGAAGTATGTTAGGGAAAAAATATCGTACCTCTTTGGAAGTTCATTGAGTAGCATAAAAACACGTCTTTTTGTTATATGTATCACCCTATTTTGTCTTAATCTTCAGAGTCTTTCACTGAAACAAAGTGTGTGATCATGGCAGAAGAATCATCAGAGAAAATTTGTGAAGGTGTTTCTGAGTCTCCAACTACTACCCCAGTTGGAGGACAGACACCCCCAGAGGGTGACCTCAAGACACGAAGAATCAAAGCCACGAGGCACCCTCGATGGACCAGACAAGAAACTCTGGTTCTCATAGAGTCTAAGAAGATGGTGGAAAGTGGGGAACAAGTTTGTGGGTTTAGATCAGCTTCGGGGTTCATCCAAACGGACCCAAAATGGGAGATCGTGTCATCGTTTTGTCAGCAACGTGGGGTGAAGAGAGGGGCGGTCCAGTGCAGGAAACGGTGGGGCAATCTCCTGACTGATTTCAGGAAGATCAAGAAGTGGGAATCGGGTGTGAAGGAGGAGAGTGAGTCGTTTTGGATCATGAGAAATGATGTGAGGAAGGAGAAGAAGCTTCCGGGGTTCTTTGACTCGGTGGTGTACAATGTGTTGGACGGAGGGGTGTGCACCACTGTTGCATTTCCCTTGACACTGGTGAAGATGGTGCCGAAAGTGGAGAATGGTTTAGCTGAGGTGGTGGGTCCGGAACTGTGCAAGGGGAATGAGGAGGAAGAGGAGGAGGAGGAGGATGAGGCAATCGTTGATAGTGAGAAAATGAGTTGGAGCACTGAAGAGGAGAATGTGGAGACCAACGTAGCTGCAAATATGGCCAATGGTTTTTTGAAGGTGCCACCAGGTTTCAAGGAGAAAGGGATGGCTGGGAGTCTCAGAAAGACCCCCTTACTCTCACTGCCTACTCAAGGTACCAAGTAGTTATATTATTACACTGTCGTTTTGTTTGTGTTGTTCATAAACTATGTAGTTCATTAGGGGATTTGAAGAGAATTACAATGTATGTTCCTTTTTATATTGTTTTATGCTCAAAATATAGTTTGCTATGGTTAATCTGTTATGTACCCTTTTCTTATTGATTAATTATTTCCGTGTTGCTTTCGACTAATAAGCAGAGAAGAAGAAGAAGCAGCAGCAGCAGCAGCAAACTCCATCTTGCCAAGGGAACTATGATCCTTGTAATCAAACCAATTCTTTTCTTCTGTGTACTAATGTTTGTCACTATTGTTCAGTTTGACTTGATGCAGTTTTAGTGTTTATAGTAAAGTTTGGCCCCAATTTTTTTGTCGCCTTTTTCGAAGAACTTTTTTGTCCCCAAAAAACTCTTTGCATGCAACTGTTGCTCACAATTGAATCAACAAACAATAATTCCTAACTATCACTAGTATTTCATTTGGCAATTGCATGTACTGTAAACGTGTTGTTAAAGATCGATTACTAATTTCATTATGAAATTGTTATTTCGTAAGAAGTTTTTCTCGCACGAATTACATAAATCAGCTTCTTTTGTGCCCCTCTTTACAAAATGATTTTCTTTATAATTAGCATTTTCTTTTAGGAATATCATTTTAAACAGAGACTGCATTCTACTGAGATATAGAAGAATAGCTTGTATATACCAGGAGTGTGTTAACAATTAGCTGCACGTGAAAATATTGCTTTAGTCATTGAAATTAATTTTACGCGTATTTTTCACACATTCACTTGGTCAGCCAATCAAAATCATTATATGTTTGATCACTCATTTTATCTCAACGATAGTGATTCATTGAAAGATGAAAAGTCCAACTACACTGAATTTGGTTCTAGAATTAATGACCTTTTCTTTTTGCAATCTCAACGAAAGTATTTTGGTTTAGGCTTTCAGAGGGAAACTGCATTCCAGCATGGATACAAGAGAAAGCAGCTATCATCGGACAGTAGTGAGGACAACACAGTTTTCAACGACAGTATTAGCAAATTGCTTAGGAGGAACAGTGACATACTGAAAGCCCATCTTGGAGCTCAGAACATAAATGATCAACTGGCCAGGGACCAGCAGAAGCACCAAACTGACATCATAGTTGCAGCCCTTGGCAAGCTCACAGATGCTCTCACAAAGATTGCTGACAAGCTGTAAATGAATTCAAATCACAAGGATATGCATATTACTGCTAATTATTGCACTAGATTTAGTCATCAATATTTTACCCCCTTTTAATTGGTACTTCATTTTTTTACCGGATTGCTTTTTGGAAGAAATTATTCTTCATATCATTTGTTTTCATGAAGTTGAAAGTTTATTCTCTCAACTCTAAATGCAGCTTGCAAATGAATTTTCCTTACGTGGACACATATCATCTAACTGCTCTTATTTACACACTCGCTAAAATGAAAATAAGACAAATTAAAAACAAGCATTAAATAATTTTATGTATTTTTTAGTGTGTGTAAATATGAGGTGTTAAATGTGGGCATGTAAGGATTGCTTGCAAATACTGTTCCTTTTTCCTTATTACTGCTAAATAGTACGAAGAAGTAAGTTGCGAGTTTAACTTAAATCATTATGCTTTTCCATATAGTCCATTCTTTTTCGTGAAATTGGTCATTAATAAAAGCGATAAATATTCTATGCTAATGACATAGTTAACAATAAATCTACAATTTGCGTGTATGCAACTTATGCTGGTACTCTACATTCTATGGGCAATCAACTTTAAGATTATGTTCAACCAAAGTTTAGTATGTGTTATTTATGCATTTTTAAACTCAGTTTTGCAAAATTAATTTTAATTGAAATTGAATTTAAAGTTTTTAAACATCCCTGGTTTTGTTATTATCATTACTGTATACAAAAAGTGTAACAGAGGAACTAACTAGTCCCCTTGAGTGATAATAGTTATAACTTCTGTACGGACAACATATAGGGAGCTTGCCTCCATTCCACCAACCCAATGGACCAGTAACTCACCAGCTCCACACAGATTTACAATGAACCACTTCACTCTACTTACCCCCAGAAAACAACATATCCTCAATACGTCAGCATCCTCTACACTGAAGAAATATACATGATAGAATTATATGTGGAGAATAATGACATAAAATCACGAAGTGGAACGCCTTACAATGTAAACAAAGAATTTCCTCTAATTATACAAAACTTACCATTCAGTCCTCCACATAGCTTTAATAATACAGTATGATCTACATTGCTTTGGTCAAAACCATACCTTCTTATAGCCAAGTTAAATCTTCCAAACCAAGTCCAATCCTGATCTAACTTGCATCTTCTTCAAGATTTCCGTGGTCAAATGCGTTCATTGAGCTAAAGGAGTGGCCAATCTAAATTTGTTGCAGAGATATTAGGACTCTATTAGTATTTATTTTTACAAATGTTAGCTTTCTATTTTGAATATTTAAGAAGTGGATTTCAGTTATGTTTTTTCGTATGATTTAGTACCAAGAAAGAAATTTTAGTCGGGAAATCATTAAAGGCAGATTCAATCTTAGTAGGGCTGGATTCATCATTTAAACTGTTATAGGGGGGTTTATTAGTTGGTTTAGGGTTTAGGTAGGGTTTATTGGTGTGGCAGTTATGTGGGGGGGGGGGGGGGGGGGGG
>Ga0099825_1006557_pt1 | contig 14509 bp, 5 predicted proteins | sample SiratroredBW_FD_76838 | JGI IMG/M metagenome (GOLD analysis project Ga0099825, IMG submission 76838) | Root nodule microbial communities of legume samples collected from California, USA - Siratro red BW | ecosystem: Host-associated > Plants > Roots > Nodule | place: USA: California | collected... | reverse complement strand
GCATGTCATGAATGAGGCCATAGCACAGAAGAGGAAGATTTTGGTTGAAGGAGGACAAGCAACCATGTTGGACATTGATTTTGGAACTTATCCTTTTGTTACATCTTCTAGCCCATCAGCAGGCGGGATATGCACTGGTCTTGGTATTGCTCCAAGGGTTATTGGTGATTTAATAGGAGTGGTATGTGGATATTCATTTGTTCTTATTATTTGTTTATTGGAGTTGTTGGTAATCTTTATTTTTTGTCTTTTTTGTATTTTGCCTTTTCTTCTTATAAGTAATGGTTCCTTACTGCCAAAATTTTAGCTCAGGAACCTCAAGTTGTTTCTGTTTTTTTGTGCTTATACCGGCAGAATAGTTTATTAGTTTTATTTTGGCTGTGCAGGTGAAGGCATACACTACAAGAGTTGGTTCTGGACCTTTTCCTACTGAAATTCTGGGTTCAGGGGGTGATCTCCTCAGATTTGCTGGGCAGGAGTTTGGCACAACTACTGGCCGTCCTCGCCGGTGTGGTTGGCTTGATGTAGTAGCCTTGAGATACTCATGTCAGATAAATGGTTTTTCATCATTGAATCTTACCAAGCTGGATGTTTTATCAGATCTTGAAGAAATTCAGTTGGGTGTCTCTTACAAACTTGCTGATGGCACCCCAATCAAATCATTTCCTTCTGACCTCCGTCTTCTTGAGCAATTGAAGGTAACTTCTATTCATCTTTCCCATCCACTCTTTAATTCTGCTCCTTCTGGATCACCAACTAAATGCTTTGATTTGATATATTCTAACATAAACCAGAACTTGAAGGAACATGTTTTTCAAGGAAGGTAAAGGTCCTTAATTGCTTGGGAATTTGTTTTACATTCTCTTATGTTTATTTGTTTTTCATGTTGTAGGTGGAATATGAAGTAGTTCCAGGATGGAAGTCTGATATTTCTTCCATAAGAAACTACTCTGACCTTCCAAAAGCTGCACGGCAATACGTGGAAAGGGTAGAAGAACTTGTGGGGGTCCCTATCCACTACATTGGTGTTGGACCTGGACGTGATGCCCTCATATACAAATGATTTTTCATGTTGAATTTGCATGCCTCTGTAGTAAGTTGAGGCTTTTTTTTTGCGGTAGAGGTGCCTATTTCCGCCAACATTTTAACAGTTTTGGGATGAAAACACATTTGTGGTGACGAGTGAGGATCACCTACATGATGTAATATGCTGGTAGCCGTTGTGAATGGCATTGTGGGTTCATATAGAAATTTGATTCAGGGTACTTCACCGTCTAATTTTGCAATCCTTGTCGCAATGGTGAGTATGAATTAGATGTATGGTGATAACATGTGTCCCCTTATTGTGTTATTCATGTAGTAGAAAATAATGTTGTACTTGTAGCGACCCAAAGGCTTTGCTTTCAAGTAACTATCAACAAAATTGCATCATGCTTTTGTTGCTCCATGCAATCTTTATTCATTCTCTCTTATCATTTGCCATCAATTTTACTTGCTTTGGTGTTTTGGGGTTCGTATTTCTGTTTGGCTTCATATCTTGCAGGTTGCTTTTGCATTGCCTTATATTTTCAATTAACGAGTTTGCTTTTTTTTTAAATGAAAAGTTAATACGATTTTTTAGCAAAAACTGGATAATAATAAATGATTGGATATCAGAGGCTTGAGTTCTAATGGAATAAATTTTTTCTACAAGAGTATACCATAGAGGAAAACACAATGTTTTTACACGTAAAAGTTATCTTACTACAACTGTTTTGAAGCTTATTTTCAATTTATGTATTTATATATAAATTAATCTTTTATCTAATAAATCAATTAATTTTAATTTACAAAAACTCTCATTAATTTATTTTGTTTTCTACTTCTGTATGAAAAGGTTTATTAAAACATACACTTTGAGGTAATATGAAGGAGTAATATGAAGGAGTTAGACGCTGTTCGGCTATTCCACGGTCATAAATAAAGTAGGTTGTCTTTTTTTTTTTTTTTTTGTGAGTAACTTGTTTTTCATAATGTTTTTAAGAAATTTCAGTGTTTAAAATTTTTTTAATTAAAAAGCCAAATTAAAAGATTATAAGGGAATCATATGGTCGGACTCTTCTAGTCTCCTTGAAGTATAATATGCCAAATCCAATGAAAAGTAGTATGATAGTATTTTGGAAAAGATAAGTGAGAATAAAAAATGGAATCTATTCCCTACGGAGAGCAAAGAAGAGAAGATTAAGTATTTGTTTGAATTTTAATTAGAAAATTAAGTTAAGTTTAAATAAGTTGATTTTTTTTATTGTAGATTTAAGTTAATTAGAGTTTGAAATTAATTTGTCTTCCAACTATATCTAAATAAAAGTGTAAAACAAATTGATACATTATTTAATAAAAATTAAAAATTAATTTGGGTGTTTAAATTGAAATCAAAAGTTAACTTTCATATTAAAATTTGGATGAGCGGGAGTTCGGAATATATCCTAAATAATAATAAAAAACGGGAAGGATATAACTTGGGAAAGTAAAAAAAGTATTGAAAGGTATTTAAAAACTAAAGTAAAATCACATTGCTCTCCTTTAAGATAAAGTATACTTATCTACGGTGGAATTTTTATTTTATATACAAATGAAAGGGTGCTAAGCACTAGCATACACTTTCTAAATTTCAAGTGGGGGTAGAATGCCACATTTCCCCCCAAATAGTATACATGGACAATAAATTTATCCAATAATTATTTATCAAAGTATTAATAATTAATATTAATAAATAAATTTTATTGAATAAATTTTGAACAAATTAATTTTAAATGCCGCTAAGTTAAACTTTAATAAAATATTATTATTATTATTATTATTATTATTATTATTATTATTAATGATTTACATAAATATTTACAATAGGAAAAATTTATTAACTTAATATTAAAGTTAAATGTTTTGATACAAAAATATTTTTATAAATGATTAATGACAATATAATTTTATTATTAGAAATTATTATTAATAATAATTGAAGTAAACTTTGTAATTTATGATTAATGATTTTAAATAATTAAAAATGAGATATAAATTATATAAGAGAAATTAAAGTCATTATTATTTGAAATTTGGATGTAATAAAAGTAAAAGTCAAATAAAATGAATAAGGTATGAAATAAACGAAGTGTTATAAATTCTTGATATGTGAAAATAGTTCAATTTTGTTCCAATTTTTTTTTAGAAAATAATATTATTTTAAAGTTTTGTGTCTTATGGACTATATCATAACTAATTGTTAGTTGAACTGATTTGTGAATAACTTTATTATTGTAAACTTAAATTTGTCATGGACATTTTATTTTCATGACATTTTTTTGTCATTATAATTTAACATTTGTGTAACTTATGTTGGCTAAGGTATATGTATATGTGTTGCGACAACATTTTTTTTTAAATATGAAGACTTTTACTAATTATTACATTTTAGATATCATTATCAAAGTTGCTAAGATTCTAAATATAAATTTGAATCTTATATTGAGTAGAAATGAGAAAAATAAACAATATATAAAAAATAATAATTACAATCTTATTATCTTAAAGTTTTAAGTTGAAGACACGTCTTAACCTCTTATATGGTTTACTCATGACTTGTTGATGCGTGTGTTGTGATAAATGATGATTTGTAACAAAATGTATTATGCATAAACAGAAATCACAATGCGTCTTTACCATTTAATTAAATCAAATTATGCAAAATTGTGTTAATTTATATGGAAGTTAAGTACATTGGAACATAATTTGAAAAAAAAAAACCTCATGCATTTGATTAATAACAATTTTACATTGTAGAACAAAAAAATTATTATAGTGATAAAGATTTAATCTTTGTAATAGTGTCCAACAAATAAGACTCTAAGAGTGGGTTAGGATATTTGCACCTCTTTGATTGTTGCAATATGTCGTACACCATGGATGACATGACAATTATCTAATATTTGAAATGGTACCTAGATTGATATTTGTCGATGTCACATAAGGCAAGACTCTATCAATAAGATTAGGAATCTTCGTTAAAACATGATCGTTGTATAATGCATCATGTAATGTGCATGGTATAAGGATCTTTTGATGTTTGAGATGGCATATGGAACGTTCCTTTTTGCTGTCACATATGATGTGACTATGTTAAGGTTAGGAATCTTTATCAAGATGTGACCATTGCATAATACACTATGTAGTGTGCATGACACGAGTAGTGTCTGATGTTTGTGATGATATCTCAATCACTCTTTTATATTGTCACATGAGATATTTGTGATGATATCTCACTCACTCTTTTATATTGTCACATGAGATAGGGCTTACCGTGAAGTCAGGAATCTCTGCCAAGTTGTGATTAGTACACAATGTGTCATACAACTTGCATGGCATAATGATCTTTCGATATTTGAGATGCTATTTGGATCTTCCATTTTATTTGTCACATAAGACATGACTTTTCTAGCGAGGTTACTTATAAGACCACTGAACAGGGCATATGCAATGTGCATGGCATCAAAATGGCTATTTTCCTAATTTGCTCTCTATTGCTTACTTTTCCTTTCATGTTAGGTATTCAAGTGTGAGTCTAAGTCCCACATTGGATAGAAATGAGAAAGTTGATCAACATATAAGAAAGAAGACCCGCAAGCTTAATGCCTTAAGGTTTTGGGTTGAAGGTGGTGTCATTCCCTTATATATTGGCTCAGTTCTCATTCTTGTGAGATCTCCCCGGTTGGGTAGAAATGAGAAAGTTGAGCAACATATAAGAAAGAAGACCCACAAACTGAATGTGGTGTCATTCCCCCCTCAGATTCTCCCAACATTTCACATAGCACAAAGTTGGTGACCTATAAATATAAGTCTTCATTATTGTATAACCCATCCAATCAATTTAAAAAATAGTTATCGTTGTTAGCATGAGTTTTGTAATTTTTATTTAATTATTCTGATATTTTACAACGGCTAAATCATGACTAACAAAAGGTGGTTAATATAATTTGTTAATTACACACTACTTGGGTTAGGATTACGGACACTATTGGAAATGAAGCAATGAGTGCTAAATCAATTTATGTTTCCTCCTGAAAAGTCATACATTGTGGATTTACACTATAGATATTAAATTTACATATATACTTACACACATCATATATCATTCATGCATGGTTGACAAATATGAGGATATATGAAATTTATTTAGAATGACAACAAAGGAAATTGAATGAATGGAAGTGGAATTGATGACCTATATTGTGAACACGACCCAAATTTTCTACTACTTTATACGACATGGAAAAAAATGCTAAATGACTATTTGAAATTGACGTGACTTTGTGTCAGAGTGTCCTTTTTTTAAAATCATGATAATGAAGATTTACATGTTTATTCCATCTGTTAAGTTTCTTTCCGTATTATTATTCATGAAGTTTGTTTTCTCGTTTCTTAAATAAAATGCATTTGTGAAGTGGAATTATTGCCCTTATTATTTACATGTATTATAACATGTATTTTCATTCATTGAACATTTGATATTTAAATGTATACCCATTCGTCTACATACACTTATTTGTATTTGTATTGCAGGTGACATAAATGATGTTGTGGCAGGTGGCACATGTCAAAATCAAATGGTAATGCTTGAGTTGTTGTATTTTTAAGTAGAAATAATTACACTTTGATTATTAAATATTTTCACATTGGTAAATGCTTGATCCAACATACTGGTGTGTCTTTCTTATTCTTATCTTACATGTCTATTCTTTACTTGCATGCCTATCTTCCATCCCCTGTCAAAAAGTAATAATATAAGAATTAATTTATTTTTGCTTACAATCGACCCCATCCCTGTATGATCATAATGTTGGATGACATATTCAAACATGATTTGAATATCATTGTCTTTCCCAAACTCAAATGAGAAACCCATTTGTAAAGATAATCTTTAATACAAGTTAATAAAATATAATTTGTTGTTAATATCACAGTTGATTTAGCATGACCCATTTCATCTCCTTAAATGTCATCACATTTCTAATAATAATTTAAATTGAGTTTTCATTCGTAAAACATGTCAACCCTAACTCAATTTTCACTATTCCATTATTTTGGTATATGGTTGCAAAAAGAATAGATGAATCCAAGTTTTGAAAGAAATTTTAGTACCTAATGACTAAACTAAAAACACTATGCTATATGTATAATAGTTCACTCTAAAGGCACAATTGATCCATGACATTCACTTCAATTTGCATGTTTAATGTGATACACTTATCTCAATTTGCATGTCTGATATATGATAATAGTTTGAATATGCTTCTTAGACACATAACACTCACCTTAAAATACATGTCTAAAATGTGGTAATTATCCAAAGTCACATATTTGACACATGTCACCCGTCTTAATCTTCAGTCTAAAACATGAGATTGCTCTCACTTCACATGTCCAACTTGTGACACTTGTGTCATTATACATGTTTGACATGTGGAACTCATCTTAATCTACATATCTAGTTGGTCTCACTTCACATGTCCAACTTGTGACAATTGTGTCACTATACATGTTTGACATGTGGAACTCATCTTAATCTATATATCTAGCATGTGCTACTCTTATCGGTCCACATGTTCAACATGTTCACTTTCCTCAATTCATATATCCAACCAATACTTTATACTCATAATAATAAGTTTGCCCTAAAACACATAGTTACTACTTGAACTATGATAATACAATTTTTTGGTCAATCAAGATTATTTTTCATGCATGCAAAATCTTACAACAAATGATAAATTATCAAATTTTTATTCCATATATTTTATATTTTGGTGCAAGCAAAATTTGATCTGTCTGTATTAACTGACATAAATAAAAAAAACACAAACTAAAAACAAAATCAATCAATTAGAAACAAATAATTCACTTTCATCTAAATTATCTCTTTTTACTTGTCTATTTCAATCTTTAAAGTATTACAAAACTTCTAGCTATATTAGTTTCAATGTGTAAATTTCAATATTAAGATACCTTACAAATAGACCTTAGAAGATGTGAAAGGTATGGCTATTTAATAAGGTGTGAAACACATAGTTACTAATATGGTAGACATTTTTGTTGGAAGAGTCATTGACAAACCTGTTTCTTCATATCAACTAATAATAATGAAAAATAATGTATTAATATATCATACTCAACTATGCAGTGATATTAATCCATCACACATAATTGAACTTTAAACTATTTACCTTCAATTATTAAATTATCTATGGTTTGTAAACTGGCTATTATAAAAGTTTTACATTTCATGTACAACCTGATGAAAGTAACTACATTGTTTTGGAGTAATTTGACAATTTTAAATTTCGTTATTATATTTGATTAGCTTTTTCAACTTTCAGTATTATTTTTATAAGTGTTCTTTTGTACATTTTAATTTTAATTTTTCCACCTTCTTTTTTTATCTTAATTAATAAAATTTAGCATTTCTAATATTAAATTTAATATGGAATATTTTTTTTATCAAAATAACGGAAAAACATAAGAACTAATATTTTTCAAAACTTTAAATTATACATATAATAAATTAAATAATTAATTTATATTACCAACCTAAATTTCCAATATCAAATACACAATAATTTTATTACAATCAAGTATTAATTATCTTTAATCCACAGAATTTAATTATATAAATTTTTGTATTTTCCAAAAATATAACACTTCGAAAATAAAAATTTTATTTTGCTCATCATATTATTAGTCACATAAAATTAATCGTATTTACTTATTAAACTATCCACATATTTTAAAATTAAAATAATATTTTTAGTTAAATAATAAAAATATAAAGTAGCTGTAAAATATTAACAGTTTCTCAATATAATTTTTAAGCTATAAATGAGGTATATTTATATCTATATATTATTTTGTATGTTATATAAATAAATTAATAAATGTCTTAATTTAAATTGTATTTCTTGAATATTAATTAGTTATTTAAATTAAAAATAATTTAAATTTTCCTTTCCGATGAAAATTTTGTATAAATCATTATTAAAAGTACTTTTTTTATTTAAAAATGAAATTACATAACAACATTTGGTATTAATTCATATTCAAAAAATCATTTTAAATTATTACAATATTTAATATTAATTTAAATTAAATTGTTAAACTTAATTATTTGTATTCAAATAAAATGTTAATTATTAATACTAATTATTTATATAAAAATTTATCAAACAAATAATTAAAAAAATAAAATTCTCCTTCATTTTCAATTGAATAAAAAAAATCTGTCAACATTGTAATGATAGGGGGGCTACAAGTTTATTTGGTTCCTTGGCATAGGTGCGCCATCTTTGTAAGACACTGTACAGGATAGAAATAATGATATCTTCAGATTCTTACAAATTTATACAATTAATTGAGATTCGCTATTTTGTTTTTTTTCTTTTCTTTTTTTATAATTATAAATTTTTATTTTTTCTAACTACCTTATTATCTTAAAAACATATTTTAAGTGGTTGTTTAGGTGTAGAAAACATGTATAATATGCTATCCAGGGAATTATTAGTTGAAAAAAAAAAATTGGTCAAACGCCATCTTCTTATAGAGAGAAATTTTGTCATCATCAGTATTAGAATATTTGGTTAGTGGTAGTGAGGTTCAAGCAAGAACCACATGTCAAATAATTATTTTAATGAATTTCACGACAAAGGGTTCAAAATGAAAGGATTATATCCATTTCCAAGATTGAAAAGCATTTTGTATTGTACTAAAATTTCAATTTTCTCAGTTTTGTAATTGCAATTCATATATAGTATCAATGGAGGGTGAAGTGAGTAGTAAGAAAGCATCACCTCCATCTTCGCAGCAATACATTTCTGTTACCACCCCTCTGCTTGATTTGGAAAAGGTATCTCCTTTAATCTCCTTTACTTATTTTTCATGTTTGTTATTGTTTGGTGCCACATGGGTTTGACTTAATGATGTTATCCTAATTGAATCCTTTGTTCTTACTTATCCTATTATGTAAATATTGTGGAACACTTCCCAGAGATTGCATGTAAATAACAGATTTAGAAGCAGTTGTATTGTATGCCATCTAATTGCAATTTGCAAGTGTTGAAGGGGTTAAGAGTGATGAAGATGGTAGGTAGGGAAGAGTGGTTTATGGGATTTGTTGTTCTCATTTGTTTTTGTTTTTGGGTAATTAAGGAAACTGGGGAATCAAGCATAGGAGTGTCTCAAGAGAGGGTGATAGAGGATGCTGAGAAGTATGAATTGGAATTTGATGACTCTCCCATAGAGCAAGTGAGGCTAACAGTTCCAATCACTGATGATCCTACTCAGCCAGCACTCACATTTAGGTCATGGGTTTTGGGATTGGCATCATGTGTGCTTCTTGCCTTTGTGAACCAATTTTTTGACTACAGAACCAACCCTTTAAAAGTCTCTTCAGTCTCAGCACAGATTGCTACACTCCCTCTTGGCAAACTGATGGCTGCAACTCTTCCGTCTAAACCAATCCGAGTTCCATTCACGAAATGGTCATTTTCAATGAATCCGGGGCCATTCACTTTGAAGGAGCATGTGCTTATCACCATCTTTGCTACATCTGGATCTAGTGGTGTTGATGCAATCAGCATCATCACAATTGTTAAGGCTTTCTATCACAGGAGCATCCATCCAGTAGCAGCTTATTTGTTAGCACTGTCAACCCAAATGCTTGGGTATGGATGGGCTGGGATTTTTAGAAGATTCCTAGTTGACTCCCCTTTTATGTGGTGGCCTGAAAACCTTGTGCAGGTGTCTCTATTCAAGGCATTTCATGAAAAAGAAAAAAGGCCTAAAGGAGGATACACTAGGATGCAATTCTTTTTCCTAGTCTTTGTAGCTAGCTTTGCCTATTACACTCTTCCAGGGTACCTTTTCCAAGCAATATCAACCATCTCCTTTGTTTGCTTGGTTTGGAATGATTCCATCACAGCCCAACAAATTGGTTCAGGCATGAATGGAATTGGCATCGGCTCATTTGGCCTCGATTGGAACACTGTTGCAGCCTTCTTAGGTAGTCCTTTAGCTGTACCTGGCTTTGCCATCATCAACATGTTAATAGGATTTATGCTGGATATCTATGTTCTGATTCCCCTTGCCTACTGGAGCAATTTATATGATGCCAAAAAGTTCCCTCTCATTAGTTCTCACACGTTTGACTCAACTGGTGCAAAGTATAATGTTACTCGGGTTCTAAATCCCAGAACTTTTGACATTGATTTGGATAGTTATAACAATTACAGCAAGATCTATCTTAGTGTCACATTTGCATTTGAGTATGGATTAAGCTTTGCAGCTTTGACTGCCACTATTTCCCACGTTGTCCTCTTCCATGGAGAGATGATTCTTCAGACATGGAGGAAGACAACAAGAGCACCAAAAGAACAACTTGGAGATGTCCATACAAGAATTATGAAGAGAAACTATGAACAAGTCCCTGAATGGTGGTTTGTCACCATATTGACCCTTATGGTTGTTGTGGCCTTGGTTGCTTGTGAATGCTTTGGGAAGCAACTCCAACTGCCATGGTGGGGAATTTTACTTTCTCTAACAATTGCATCAGTCTTCACCTTGCCAGCTGGGGTTATTCAAGCTACAACAAACATAAAAATAGGACTCAACGTGATTTCGGAGTTAATAATTGGATTCATTTACCCTGGAAAGCCCCTTGCTAATGTAGTCTTCAAGATTTATGGACATGACAGCATGTTACAGGCACTGGCGTTTCTTAGTGACTTCAAATTAGGCCACTACATGAAAATTCCTCCTAAATCTATGTTCATTGTACAGCTTGTAGGCACAGTTGTTGCTTCAACTGTCTACTTTGCCACATCTTGGTGGCTTCTCACGTCTATTGAAAACATTTGTGATGAAGCATTATTGCCAAAGGGTAGTCCATGGACATGCCCTGGTGACGATGTGTTCTATAATGCTTCAATTATATGGGGAGTCGTAGGACCACAGAGAATGTTTGCCAAGGATGGTGTTTACCCTGGGATGAATTGGTTTTTCCTCATTGGTCTACTTGCTCCCATTCCAGTGTGGTTGCTTTCTTGTAAATTCCCCAACCACAAGTGGATTCAACTCATCAACATTCCCATTATCGCTGCAGGTGCATCCAACATTCCACCAGCCAGATCAGTGAATTATATTGCATGGGGCACTGTTGGAATCTTCTTCAATTTCTATGTTTATAGAAAGTTTAAGGCTTGGTGGGTCAGGCATACTTACATCCTTTCAGCTGCTTTAGACGCTGGAGTTGCTTTCATGAGTATGCTCCTTTATTTTACCCTTCAATCTAATGGTATTTTTGGTCCAGCCTGGTGGGGTCTTGATGCAGACCACTGCCCTTTGGCCAAATGCCCCACAGCTCCAGGTGTATATGCTGAGGGATGCCCTCTTCTTTGATTTCCATATTTGTATGCAATCACCCATATTCCCTTGTGAATAATATATTTTTTTGGGTGAATTCAAGGTATGATATTGGACATTAAATGTACTTGAAGTGTAAATATTTACATTCTATCTGCTGGTTGTAAAGTATAATAGAATATTGAAAAAGATATTCAACTTGAGAGCAGAACATTTGATTTCTTCGTATTAAAGCTTTCAGTGTATCATATTTCATTCTTGCATGCCTCAGGAGGCAAGTGGAATCTAGAAGTATTGCTTTTAGAGTTTTGTGATGAAGAGGAATTTGTAGTGATTTGTAAGGATGACTACTTATTATGTTCTTCTCCAGAAATTCCATCCATCCACACGCTCAGTGACATCGCACTATGTCTACGAATGTCTTGTATCCCACAAAATGAAGCCAATAAGTTCTAGCAACATGCCCATGCATGTACAATGTGCACAAGACTCCTCGTTTACCTTGCATAACTGACTCAGTGTCCACTATGATATTATTTGACTTTTGTCTACACATGGTCATTGTTACATATAGAGTGACTTATGTGCAAAATTGTCTCATTATAGAAATTTGAAGTAGTGCAAACACATAAACCTAAAGTGATAGTCATCTCACAAACGTGCATACGAAAGTTGTTTGCCTTTATGTCACTTCTCCACAAATGTTGACAATAACCTCTTTATATGTCACTTCTCCACACATGTTGACAATAACCTCTAGTCCGTTATTTTATAACTAGTGCTGTAAAAGGGCAACAAGCTAGAACCATGCATCAATTTGCTCATATGAAACCTCCAATTTATATAACTTCCGTCCGTGGAATACCAACTTTAACTTTAACATCCCATGATTATACAAAAACAATATTTGATATATTAGTACAAATAAACTCATTTCTTATCTTATAATAAACATGATAATTAAAAAAAGTTCATTTCTTATCACATTGTCCCACAAAGTCCTATAAAGTCCCGACAATGCAATCAATATAACTTATTAACGTGGATGTATATGATGATTTCTTGGAAAATTCTTCTTTATGAATCCTTCCTTATACAAGTGCATTATCATCAATACAACTCATACCAGAGCGTTTAAGGTTTGGTTTAGTGTAATCTCTGCAACGAAGGTCATAAATTTGTAATACTTAATGGGTTAATCCTTATCTTAACTATATATGTTAAAAAGAAGGTAAAATATATGTTGTTAGAAACAACTTCTAATATGAAAAATAAATTAAAAAGAAACTTATTATTTAAAGAAACTTATTATTGAAAATAACCTGTGATGTTCTTAAGAAATGCTTGAAAAAGTTTTTTATGTAAATTAAGAAAGAAAGAAAATATAAAAAATAAGGTTTTCTAAATAAGTATAAGTTAAAATTAATTTATATATAAATTAAATTAAAAATTTAAAAGAGTTATAGGAGAGAATTTTACAAATTAATTTGTATATAAACTAAAACTAATTTATGTATAAGCTAATTTTAACTTTGAAATAACTTAATTTATTTTTTCTTCTTATTTTTCTGGTTTGAAATTATTTATAAAAAAATCAATCCTATTTTAATAAGTAATTAGCCTCCTAAATAATTTTTAAGATCTATTTTACTCTTTTATCAATTATTATTTGATAGTTTTATATATGTAGCAAATTTGTATAAAAGGTAAAAATAATATAGTAAGATCCTTGTTAGCTGCAAGCAGAAGCGATTGATTCTCCCACTTGAGTTGCCTTGAAACCTTATACGTTTATTATTAGAGTGGGTATTGAATTTGAAATTTCTAATAGAGAAAAACTCTTCTGATTTAATTTATAAGAGTAAAAAGAAAATTAATAAAAATCAAAGCCAAATTAAAATAAGGGAAGCAGGGAAAATAACTGTACGTTAAAATAATTTATTTTCATATTAACAATATAATGGTATTTCAATTTTTTTTTTTCAAATATTCCACCCAATTGAGATATCAGCAAATGTTAATACGAAAATTGGATGTGTAAGGTATTACAGTAACGTTTGGTTGCAGCAGCGAGAGTGAGAATGGCGACGGCGGGGAGCAAGAAGCCTCTCTCTCTGGAGCAATTCATCTCTGTTACCGCTCCTCTTCTTGATTTGGAAAAGGTTCCTTTTCTATTCTATTCTATTCTATTATCGTAGCAATTGCTTAATGTTTTCGGATTACAACCATGAAACCCAATCATAACTTTCACATTATTTTATCTTTGGCTTAGGAAGCTGAGATTTCAAGCTCAATTGCAACCGGCGCGTCCAGGAATTTGGACACTGCTCAAAAGAGGGGTTCCACAATCCTCAACTTGAAGTGCATCGATGTCCAGGTTGCCGCTTCTTCCACTTCATCTTTATAATTCCTCATTTCTTCTTACCTGAGTTTAATTTCTTGGATTTCGAAAATGTATTTGAGGAACTGCAATTTTATTGTGTTTATCTTGTTTCATTTCTGTTGAGATTTCAAGAGTATCCTGGAAATGGAGGTAGCTAAGTTTACAATTGATTTTTCTTGTTTTTATGTGTGTTTAAGTAGTCAGCGTAGTGGAGCTTCTATTCATAAGATATTCATGTTTTGTGTTGCCTTGTTTGTTCCGGAAATAGACAGGGCTTATGGGGAAGTCTCTGATCGAGTTCCAGTCTACCAAAGGAGATGTTCTTCCTGCACATAAGGTAAAGGCTTCCTTTCTATTATGCTGGTTTATTCAAATTTAAATTTGTTCTTTTTAGTATTTTCTTGTGTGAATGACCCTACTTTTATTGTATTTTATGCATTTCTATTCCTCCTCCTTTTTTTTTTTTTTTTTTTATTTTTTTTTTTTTTTTTTTTTGGTAGGTTTTTTTTTTTTTTTTTTTTTTTTATTTTGTTTTTTTTTTTTTTTTTTTTTGTTAATTTCCCTTTTTTTTTTTTTTTTTTTTCTTTTTTTTTCCCCCTCCTTTTTTTTTTTTTTTTTTCAATTTATATTGTATTACGTTCAGGAAGTATTTATTTTTTTTTTCTATTTTGCCGTTTGGTTCTCTTG
>Ga0099825_1006556_pt1 | contig 14511 bp, 7 predicted proteins | sample SiratroredBW_FD_76838 | JGI IMG/M metagenome (GOLD analysis project Ga0099825, IMG submission 76838) | Root nodule microbial communities of legume samples collected from California, USA - Siratro red BW | ecosystem: Host-associated > Plants > Roots > Nodule | place: USA: California | collected... | reverse complement strand
TTTTTTTTTTTTTTTTTTTTTTTTTTTTTTTTACACATTTTTGTTCTTGAAAACAAAACAAGTAAAAAATTTGAACAAAAAAAAATCATAATAAATTGGGAAGTAAAATTATTTACATTAAATATAAAAGAATAAAAATGAGTAAGAAGCGATCAAATTTTATTTATTATTTTTAATATTAAATTTTAGTAATAATAATAAATATTATTATTATAATAACAATAAAAAACATAGAAAAACATCCCTAGTTTGAAACTATTAGTCACTAACTTTCAATGCTTTCTTCTCTCCAAATTTACTGAATGGATGAAAAATCAATCTCAATTTCATTCCCATCCCTGGATAAAACCTCAATACTTTAAATAAACAAACTATTAAAGAAAAAAACATAAAACTACAACAAAGCTTTGATATTGAAATAAACAAATGAAAAAGAAACAAACATAAACATAGTAAGAAAAGTCAATTCAGAAGGCTTTATGTTATGATTGTGTTTAGTCTATTCAGTAAGATAGAAGAAATGTGAGACTTTTAATATATTGCACAGTAAGGTTAGGTTATTATACTTTCTTTGCCTACTGTCATCATTTTGATTCCACTGTTGTCATACTTATGCAATTCACAATAAACAAACAAGAGAAAGAGAAAAATCCTGATACACATTAATGAAACAATCTTTCTTCTCTTACATTGACAAGACTTCTCATCCCATATGTAGGAAACTAATTTAAATTGAAAAGTCTTGTACTTTCTTCCCAACTGTTTTCTTAAATAATCAGATACTGTGATATTTTATTCATAAATCTTACTTCAATTCATTGTTGAATTAAAAAAATCTCACTTAGAAACTATTTCTCTTTTAACAGCAGTATCAAATGATGGATTGTATTTCAGAAAAGTAAATCTAGATTTTACCAAATTAAATTACTTATTTAATTATTTTTTCTTTTTAATATTCTTTTTTCTTTTTGTTTTTTGTTTTATCATAATGATATTTTACTTATTAACTTTACATGTTCATATTATTATTTAATATTCTATTTTAATATTTATATTGTTATGATTCATTTCTTGAAATGTAATATTAAAAAACATGTATTTTTTTATATTAAATCTTTAATAATATCACATTTTTTTATTTTTATTAAAATAAATACATATTACACAACTTAAATAATCAATTTGTGAATTGCAAAAAATATTAATTTCTAAATAATTATTTAAAAATTTTATCAGGAATATAATTTATCTTTATTTAAATAGTGTGAAAAAATATATTAGATGTGTGTGAGATTGCATTAGAGAGATTCTTTATTTAAAGGAGAAAAATAAATAATAAATATTACAAAAATCAAAGTTAAACATAATAAAGTTTTTCAAAAGTCACAACGCCTTTTCAAAAGAAGTATTTAAAAAAGAAATAGTTGGAGATTAAGAATAGATTTAAGTATATTTGTTTTATATATATATATATATATATATATATATATATATATATATATATATTATGAAGATTAAGAATGAAATTGTTGGACATTATCGAAACAATCTATCTTTAACATGTATTTTTTGTTTTTTTTTTCAACAAGAATATATTGATACACTAAATCATCTCACACTAATAGAAAAATGGTTTACTACGTCAATTCTAGAAAATATTTTACATCGATTTTAAAACTGACGTTGACTTACGTGACATAGAAAGTTTTTGACATATGTCACTATCTCGATTGAAAATAGAAACCGACATTATATATCAATCTAAATACTTAAAATAGGTCTACAATCGATGTATACAACCGACATAAAAAGTATTTAAAAAAAATTAATGAGTTGATAAATTTTAATCGATACAAGAAAACATCACAAAAAAAATTAGAATTTTATAACAAGTATAGATATATTAAATCAAAGGCTACAATCTAAAAAAATTGATGAAAAATAACAAAAAAATAAAAAAGAAACTCTAAATGATGGAATTTTGAAATTTTTGGAGGCCCGACGGTTGACCAAAGGCTTCGTAACCCATATCGAGCAACTTTTACTTTGGAGCATCTCAATCTGAGCTCTCTATTAAAAGTTATGGCTGTTTGATTTTTTAAATTTATGATAAACCTATATAATGTAATAACACTACCATCAAATATATACTAAATCAACTGATAAAAAATTTGGGTCAAAAATAAATTTCTAACTATTTTTAATGAAATTTACAAAATTGCTAACATCTTGCAAAGAGAAGAGGTAAGGGTTGTCGAACCAAGCATTCACCGAGACCACTAAGAAGCTTGCGCACACACAACGAATGTGGAAGAAGCCAAAAATGGAGCGTCTCGAACCCTAGCAAAACCAATGAATAACAAAGACGCAAATGAAAACTAGTGAGAAGTGACACCACACAAAATACAAATGAAAAAAAGTGAGAATAAAAGCGACACTACACGAAGGCTGAGAGGAGAGGGTAGCAAGGCTGAGGAGGAGGCAACGAGGTTGAGGAGAAGGTGGAGGTAAAGGAAAACATGAAGGAGAAGGTAAACGACAATGGAAGGACAACGTAAAGGACAACACAAAGGAGAAGGTGAAGGAGAAGAAAACTTAAGAGAAAAATGTAAGCGTAAGAGTTAATATCTCTCTTGAAATCCCTAGTTTTAACTCGAGGGACATACTACGTCAGTTGGGAGTCCCCAATCAAAGTAGTATTTGACTAACTTTTACCAAATTTTCTTCAAAATTCACTCACGTGCTAAGAGGAGGATATTACGTCGGTTGAAAGTTTCAACTGACGTAATATGGGTTGTATACTACGTCGGTTGACACCTTCCAACCAACGTAGTATGTTGAGCGTCATTACCAAGTTTTCAAATTTTAAATTTTTACTTGTTTTAGTTTTTTCTATGTCGGTTACGAGTGACAACAGATGTAGAATATAATATATTACATCAGGTTTGAGTTAACCGACATAATATATTTTAAAATATTTATAAAAATATCACCGTATTTTTGTTTATATCAATTTGGTTGTAACCGACGTATTATCCTGACATAAAATTTATTTTTTGTATTAGTGTCAAAAAGATTATTTTCATTTATTTTATCATAAGAATAATAAATTATTCCTTTCTTTGTGAATGAAACACCTATATTTCACAACTAGAAAATATCATCAGATTTGATAAACATTTGTGTGTATTTATGTTTATAAATATTTACATCTTTTTATTAAATCTTACTTAGTTAATAACTATAGATAAGTTCAATTATAGAATGACATGACTGCGTAAAATTTCACCAGAAAAGTTTTTTCAATTCTCAAGTAGAAATTCGGATTATGTTGCTTGCATGACAGAGCAGGAGGATCAAAATTTATTCCACTTTAGTTGAGTGAACCAAATCTCAACAACACGAGTCCTATTGGTGGTCATTATAAATTGTCTTTATTTTAAATTTTTTATCCTACATTAAAAAAATTAAAATTTTATATCGAATAAAAATTTTACATAATCTAGAAACACAACCAAAATATAATGATTAAATAAAAAAATAACTCTTTTTGCAAATCAATTTTATAGAATTGAATTAAAATTTAAGAAAGTATCAGACTTTATTTTAGTGACTCACATTAGACTCAGATTACCTATTTATTGGATCTTATAAAAAACCTGCATATATTTGATCCTCTAAATTTCATGTTGCATATTTCAAGTTAGACTAAAAATCAAGTTCTATTTTAGAAAATATCACTCGGTCTATATGGTTTATGAAATATTTGTAATTAATCTACACAATAAAAGAATATTCTCTGGTATTAGTCACAATCGGACAACCTTGTGTTTTTTCTGCATGTCTACTGATAGAAACTTACAACTTTTTTCTCATGCAAATTAAAACTTAAAGAAACTTACAACTTTTTGCGCATAAAAATTAAAACTTAAAATTAGAATAATTACATAACTTCCTTAATAATACTTTAACCTAAAGTTGATCAAACAAATGTCAAGATATAGTTCATTCTTCACTCAGACAAATCCTAGATTTCAAATATCTCTGAAACATGAAGAAAAGGCAAATCTAAAACCGGTTTATGATTGGTAACCGAACCTTGCGGCTCAAGTGGTATGAACATTGATGAAAGAATCATGCAGGTTTACGAACGAAGAACTATCTCAAAACATAGAAACAAAGTATACATGCATGCAGATTCCATGAACAGACAAATGTCCAACCAACCAAGAAAACCACCGTATCATAGGTGAACGAAAGCTTCAAAATTGAATTAAATGAAGAAAGTGGTCCTTTCCTTTTCTCAAAAACCCTAGCTGGTAGCCCTGATTCTTTTTCTGCAACCCTTTTCTGGCACATTACTTTTACACATAGGAAACAAAGAGATTGAAGGGGTAAGGTTGGGGTGGAAGAGGGGCTCTCTGTCCTGTCCAATGCGTTGTCGTTGGATATGTAGGACACACCCTACACCATAAGTGTGTCGTGTCATGTGGAAACAAGCATAACCCTTTTGCCTTCTAATGAGTTTCTCTTGTGACTCACTATATATCTATCTCTTCTACTCTCTCTTCCTTTCAACACAAACATGACCATTGAATTGTCAAAATTGTATGTATCACCAATGTTAGTGCTAACACCATGCATATGCATGCTTCGACTTATCTTCCACGTCTCAACTTCTGCATGCAATGTTTTTCTGCAGTCACTGACTTGTTACATATGTGTTTTGCCTTTATTCAAGCTGTAAAGTGATTCCCACTTTTAACCATTGGGTTTTAACATTCGTACACTGTGAGAGTTTCAGATATTTGTTGGTAATAATAGCTCTAAACATTAAATTTAAACAGTCTAGGACTATTTTTCGTTACTTTCAAATATAATAAACATCATAATTATTTATCATACGTATAATCCTCTATTAATATGTGCTAACTCGGTCCATATCTATCGTTTTCCAAGGACTTTCGGAGAAAATTAGAATCCAGTACGGTTATAATGTTGAAGTAAACTCGCACAATGCCCTTTTGGACGTTGTATTTGTTTATTTTCTGAGACACAGGGAGAGAAGAAAAGCATAGATGAGGGTAGTACTCAAGTGGTTTGAGGAAGCAGGTTTTGTCTGCTGCCATATTGCACAGCAACAGGATCAGCATCAGCATGCACCCAGAACCCTAAAGTACGAAAGGACGTTGGCTTCGCACCACACAAATTCATTCTACATTATTGGTTTACTTTTGCACTATTACAGTTATATATTACATGGTTTAGGTTTACCTAATTTTCATCGTGTTTTGCCATCAAGAGCAAAATCCACCAGGAAATGCTGAGAGGCTTACGCACTATCTACAGTTAACCTCACTCTTTTCGTACTGCACTATTAATATACCACTCTGCTGTTTTTGGACTTTTAAACTAACTATCTTTATTTCATTCTATTTTTTTGCCATTGCCTATTTTATATTATTGATGGAGAAATTATGTTTTGATAATTGCTTTTTCGTATATAATTCATTAACTATCTTTTTTTCCATAATAATATCTCAATTAATTAATACTATTTTAACAAGCAATTAAATAAGTAGTTACTAACAGATTATATAATTAATATTCATTTTCAGTACATCTTTATTTTTTTATTTCGTTAGTTCTCCTAAAATTATAAAATGAGTTATGCCTTTAACATTTGCTACTCATCAGTTTGAAGTTTATAAACTTAAATTTGAGATAAAATTAAGTTTAGAAACTGAGTTTATAAAAACAACTCACATCTTTACTTCTACCCAATTTGCAAACTGTCAGCATGATAAACTCAGGTGAAGTGTCTTTGAGAGAATGAGTCCAATTTAGGAGAAATATATGTTTCGAATGAGAAAACTATTTGGTGAAAATTCATACTCTTATAAACTTAAATTGAATTGTTCAGCTGGTTATCATTAATTTGTTATGTTGTTGCCTTCGATTCTTCATTTATGTGTTTATCTGATGTTATTTTTCTATTTATGTGTTTATTTTTTAGTTTTGTTCTTTCCGTTTTGCATATGAGTCAAAACTCATTACATTATGTACCATAACATACAATTCAGAAAAAAAAAATTCTTAGCTTTTTTTTTCATATCTTAGCTTGTTCTTTTTTTTAATCTTCTTTGCACATTTTGCTTTTCATCATGATATTCAAGACGTGTTGAAATAAATTCATATTCCTATGTGTTGAAATAAATTCACATGTTTATACTTTTATGTGAATATAATAAGGCATAGATCTTATGAAGATCAAAATTAATAGGCAATTCATCGATGATGAGCTTAACTCAGTAACGAGATATGATATATGGATTACTTACCAAGTGGTCAACAGGCGATCATAAGAACTCATAGGTTCATTGGCATAAAAGTTATGGTAAGATCAATTTTCGGCACATAAGCTAATAAAATCCAATTGGAGAAAACGATCGTCAATACATATCTTAGTATAGTTAAATTAGAACATAAACTCACTAACAAGACTAATATAGTCAAATCGAAACATAAACTCGGGCTAATATGATCAAATCAGAATATAAATTTATTAACACATATTAATATAGTTAAATCGGAACACAAACTCATTTAATATATGTTAATATAGTTAAAATGAAGCATAAACTTATTATACCGTCAACCGAAGTATAAACTAATTAGCACAAAACCTAATAAATTGAGTCTGGAACTTAATAGCACATATGCTAATAAATCAAAACCGAAACCAATGTTCATTAACACATAAGCTAATAAATTGAAGTTGAAGGAAAGGCTTATTAGCTCATAAACTAATATTATTAAGTTAGAGTAAAAATTCATTAACTCGTAGTATAATAAATCATGTCGAATTAAAAGTTCATAATTCATAAGCCATTATCATCATATCAAAGTAAAACTCATTATCTCATAAGTTTATCATGTCAGAACTAAGAGTTCTAAACTAATAAATCGTGATTTAGAATAAAAATTTATTAGTAAAATGTGTGGTAACAAAATAAACAAATATAATATAAAAGAATCATTTTTTATATTTATTTTTTATTATTACATTAAAAATAAACAAAACAATAATATATATTTGTTTTATATTAAAATATAAAATACATCAAAATAAGCATAAACGATAACTAAGATATGTGGGTGAGGAATGAATAAGGTAGTAAAGGTGCTCTGCAGAATTATTTATTTAGGTTATTTTGATAAATTACTAAAAAAATATATAAATAAAATATATTTAAACTATAAATTAAAATTGAATTACTGACGTCATTTTAAAAAAAATATATATAAATTTGAAGTTACTATATCTCTCTCTAATTAAGTTTATATAAATTATGTTTCATATTTATCATAAATAACGTATATTATAATATAATATTAGTTTTAATTACTAACAAATTCTTAAAAAAAGAATTTAGAATAAAACTAAAAATACCCCACCGTGATATAGAAGCTTCAAACGTGGAATTGATGGCCTGATAGCCAGTCCAATTCACGAGTTGATCTAGGCCCGCAGCGGGCCCAGAATTCATGTATTCACCATAGTACAACGTGTCTAAAGCGAACGACGACGTGTTCCACTCCAACCACCCACGTGGGTGCACGTGATCCCCTGTGGACGATAGCATGTAGACGGTTCTAGTGTAAAGGTGTGGTGGCTACCCTTGGATGCTCCCAGATTCGGCGTGGCAAGGATCCGACGGTTCTTCTGTAGGGTCATGGGCTTGCGAGCCCGGAGACTGCAGTTCTGGAAACTACAATAAGGCACTTGCTTCCTGCACCCCCACATTTGATTTTTACACCCATAAGTTTATCATAATCTCAGAAATGCCCTTAGCAGAATATTGAAAAGGAGGAGTAGAGTGGGTGGTGCGCGAGTGGTGGTGGGTGGTGCAAGATAGTCTTCTCCAAGAGTGAGTGAGGTAAGTTGGTTTTGCTTTTGTATTTTCATTTGGTGTAAGAGGTGCAAAATTCTGAAATTTTTTTTTTGGAATTACTTTTTGCATTCCAAAATTCATTCCAAAAAAACTAAATCCGGAAGTTACTTTTATACCTTGAGTATTCATTCCAGAATACAATTTTCGAAAGCTATTTTTACATCTCCAAGATTAATTTTGGTAGTTCAAAAATATGATAGCGTGCAGAAAACAAATGAGGGAGTGCAGTAAGCAATTGCCCTACAAGGGTGGCACAGTTCTTCACTTTTATCCAACAACTTAAGTACTTAAATAGTGAATATTCCCGAAATCCAAGTATAAAGATAAAATAACAGATGTAATGCTACTGTCTTTCATATGTGAAGCAACCTCATTAACAACATTTCCTTTACTTTTTCACCTGCTTCAATCTTGTCAATTTTGTACAAATGTTATTGTTGGTTGCAAATTTGATCTTGGTAGCAAAATGGCTTGATTGAATTACATCTTGCAAAACTTTGCTGGTTCATCTAATTTTAGAATATCTTCCAAAATGACATCTTCTGAAAAACCGGCTGTGGTTGAATGCTCTTTAGAAGATCCATTATCTCATTGCAAATTTTACCTTATAGAAGAATTTACTGACTAAGATTAACCGGTAATACCTCAATCAGGAACAAATAAGAAACTCAAGGTCACACTTTCCAATAGTCAATAAATCTGAAAATTGGTCCTCTAACATCCCAATTTGGGCAACATTTGAATCAAAATTTTGAGAATTTCTATCATTGTAATGCATCTTCAACTTTGGAGGTACGAACACACCAGCATAATGTATTTTCAGAAATATTTTAAGCTTCCTTGGTCTTCTCATATCAATAATAGACCATTCAGTGGTAGCAATTACAGGCACGAGGACCTGTGTGGATCACCCTTAAACAAACAGAGTTTCTATTAGACCAAATAACCAAAGCATTGATGAATTTTCTTCCTGAGGAAGAGTACGGGCACTATGGTAAATAGCATACGATTAGGAAAAAAATATTTTCAATAACATCTCGATACTCATTAAAAAGAAATATCTTCAGAATCTTTCAATTTATTTTAATATAATTTTATTTATTAAAGATTTTGGTTATTATAAATTAAGACAATGAGAATATAATTTGTGTGATTCGTAGTAATAAAATAATATTTTATTTTCATGTTGGTATTAAAGTCATTGAAAATTTAACCTAATTAAATTTTTTAAGGTTATTATCACCATTGTTGTAAGCCTTGTTATGCTTTTTGGTTGTATGTTTATCAATGTTTAGTATGAAATTTTTTAAAAAGAAATTAGATCATTTGAAAAATAATAATTAAATCAATGAATAAGTCCTCTCAATTGTAAATCCTATTTTACCCATAAAAAATAAAAGAATATTTGACATTTTGTATCAAGGTGTTTGGATTCTTAATTTAAGAACAACTGATCACATGACTCATTTTTTTAAACTATTAAATTTGTATGTTAAAATGATTAGAAAACTAACTCACTAAAATTGCAAATGATGATAGTTATCCATATATAAATATAAGAAAATAATTTAGAATCATTTATTATATTATATTAAATAGGTTTTATATATTCTGCAACTGACCAATGATATCTATATAAAAGCTTACAAAAATTTTGAATTATTTTAACAAAAGATAATTTTAATTTATAAGAAGTAGGGTGAATTATATCTATTAAAATCTAAGGACCAAAAATAAAATAAACATCATAAACTAGCAAACAATACCAGAAACATAATCAATCATTAAAAAAAAATTAAAATTCTTTATATTCATTTTTTATGTTTCTATCTTTTTCCTCGTATTAAATATTTAAAATTAACTATTATTTGATATTAAAATCTCTATATGAAAATTAAATTATTTATCTAAACTGAAGATTTAAAATTTTAAAAATTAAATTATTTTATCTAAAAAATATTTAAAATATAAAAAATAAATAATACTTTTAAAATATTTAAAATTCTCTTAAATTTTGAAACTGAAAACATTGGATTTAATCACCAGAAACAATACTCCAAATCATGTTAGACTTTTAATTGTCAAGATAAAGTGTCAGTTAAAAAGATCACCTCAAACATGTTTTTCTGAATAAGGAGATGAGTATCCTATAAATTTAAAAAGGAAATAAGTTAGTTTGACCAAAAACTTGGTTAAAGGCCATGAGTTTTATCATAAGAATCCAATGACAGCTAGAAAAATGATTCATAGAGGACCTTTTAAATGATTGTTTTAAGCTCTTACTTTGTGTTGTGAAAGGTAACCTGGAAAGTAAACTGATACAATACATAAACAAGGTTTTTATAAATTTAAAAAGGTACCAAAATTGTTTAACCAAAATAAAATTGGTTAAACACCCTCACTTTCTTCATAAGAATCCAATGACAAGTACCACTTGAAGAGCTTTAACTTTTTACTTTGTGTGGGTTAGATATTAAGGGAAACTAAACTGTTGTAATTTTATGGTTGGTACAGAATTATTAGTAATATATTGTTCTTAATATGCATTTTTGGTATTGATTGAATAGTTTTTAATAATTATTATTACCTTATAAACAAGACAAAATAAATAAAAATGTGAGAATAAAAGTTTTTTTTTACCGATATAAAAGATAATATTCATTAATGTTTTAGTTACAATCTTTGTTATGTATAAAAATCTTCATTTAAGGAACACTTTAGTTGTTAGGAAAATTGTTTCTGTATATGTTAGTCTAGTGGCTTGACTCTCACATGTTTTTCTTTGAAATGGTTTAATTAATTATTATGTTACGATTAAAGAATTAAAAATGAAAATCACTATAAAGTACATATTTAATAAGTTACTAATACCTTATACATCCCTGTCCATCTTTCAATAAAATTATTTTATCAATTCCTTGGACAATTAAAAGTGAAAAAATAAAGTTTTTGTCACAATACTTAGTTAACTTTAAGGAAATTCAATTATTATTAAAAGGTATAATAAATATATTCACAATTTTTACACTTTTAGTTTTAATTAATTTGTTTTTATAAATTTTAAGAGTCATATGGCTCCACATAATAATGATGTAGCCATCAACTCATACCATTGTAGTTATTATTATATATATAATGTATAATCTACTATATGCAAGTGCATTTTATATCATTAATAAGTAATTGTAGAATTTATTTATTAAACTCAAAAAGTGAATAAAAGAGTTAAAGAATAGTAAAAGCAAAGTGTAATCGCATTTATCAAGATTAAAATCATACTTTACCAAAAATACATAGAATAAATTTCATTGGAACTTGTAACTACCATTTTGAAAACCTAAACCAAAAGGCAAAGGCAAAAGGCAAGTATTTTAGAAATAAAAATGCATCCCTCAAATGTTTTTATTCCATCTAAGTCCAAAAGCAAAAGTGGAAAAGGTGAAGGCAACTAAAATCCATTATAATTCTTAATCTTTTTGAAAGTTAAAGGCACTGCTTGTATCAAATTGTTCTTAATTTTGTCATAAAAGAAGACAATGGATCCATAGCTCTTTTCAGAAAGTGACCAAACACGATATAAAGCCATGTGTTTTGTTTCTTTCTTCCTATCTTCTCATCCTCACCTAAACTTTCAGATGCAAGTGTGCAACCATCATTTGTCATCACTCTTTCTTTGATATTATAATTTTAAACATGTAAACTAAGAAACACACACTATTAGGTATGCATTTTATTTATAAAATTGTAAATATTTCAATTTCATTTTGGGTCATACTTGATTAATCTTGCCAAATTAAATTGTAAGGTGGAAATGAAAATCTTAGTATAAGAATTTAACTGTAACAATAAACTATCTCATTAGAAAATGGGAGTAGATAGTTCTCTAACAATAGACTATATGAATAGAAGATGACAAGATAGTGAAAAGCTACCTTATAATTAAGTATTAACAGACTGTTTCGTTACAAGGTGAGAGTAGATAATCTAATAGTAGAAAAAATAATTAATTATATATAAGTAAGTATTTTGTGTTACAGATAAAGCCAAATACTGTTATATTCACGAAATGATCTTTTAACGAGAATAAATAATTCATTTTTTTTTCTTTGTAGCTTTATATTATTCTTTGAGTTTCCACAAAATGAATTTTGTTAAATAGTAAATCTAAGTTTGAATCTGTTTTAATCTCACGAATTTAAAATTGACTCATAAATTCATAATCCTTATTTATATATTTTAATTCTATCATGTTTTTAGATATGGGATCTTTAACCCTGTGAAAATATGGGATAGATAAATTCTTTTCTTTGATTGATTTATAATTATAAAAATTATTATTATTATTTTAATGAAGTTTTTTTTTTAAAAAAAGTATTAAATATTGTACTACTATAACCTGAATTATCTTTTGAAATCATAGAGATCGAGAAATGTATAAAGATTCACATTGATTAGGGAAAGATAGATACACCTAATCCGCAGAAAAATAATTATGAAAGTATTTTGTAGAAAAATAATTATATAATCTTACTTTGTCCTTTTTAATTTTAATGCGAGAATTTCATTGACTCAATCTAACAACGAAAAGTATAATAGTGCAATGAAAGTCATATACTTTTTTGTTACGTCTCAAATTTATCGTTCCATTAGACTTTTTGTATTACTTAAGAGTTAAGTTTATCTTAAAAGCATGTTTGTCGCAGTCATGCTGACTTATATGGAAATAATTGTGATTTAAAAAAATGTAACCATTTTTGTTATACATTACTCTTAGGTGGTATATAAATAATATCTTGATATTTACCGGCAAGTGAACTGAGAATAAAAGTTTTTCATGCGTAATAAAGTAAAAATATTGTTTACATATATATAAAAGATTCCTAAAATAATTAATTTGTAGATAGAAATAAAAATTTCTCACATGCATATATATGTATATATATAAACATTTTTTTCATAATAACTTATTGCAAAATTTACGGTTTTCGGCTAATTTGTTTAATGGAAGAATCACTATTTAAACAAATTGTTTATCATGTGTCTTTAAAAATAATTACAAGCGGAAGAAAATTAAAAATGCATTTTATTACAAACAAGAATTTGTTTTAATAATTTTAAAATAATTACTAAGTTATTTAATATCAGCATTACTTTTTATTGTTAAATAAATTAATTTTTTTCACAGTAATTAACTTAAATGTATTAAAGCATGGCATTATGTTAAGGACCACACTCTATTTAACGTTAAAACATGGCTGCTGAACTGAAAATGATATATATATATATATATATATATATACTTCACCAATCAATTTATTCATTGAGTTCATTTCTTATTGACTATAAGTTCAGTATTTTATCAGAACAGTTTGAGTAGAAATTGACCAACAAAAACATATTACGTTTAGTTTTGACACATGAGATGTTATGTTGTTCTTCCTTCCTCTCATTATGACATTGACATTATGAGTTAGTGATGTTCATCGCTGGATGTTTCATAAGTCAACCTTCACACTCACACTTTGTCCTTCGTCTTTAGTATTTTTCTTTTCCACTTATATAATTCTATCCCGATGAGTTTGATTGGGAGCAGAGTTTGTAAGAAAGTCTTTATTTATATAATCTATATTAATGTTTATAAATATATTATCAAAGACTAGTTGAAATATATACAGGTAACTGATTATTTTATATTTTATTTTCAAATTTTTGGAGCGTATAATATGTGAAGCAAACATGGATATCGGTTACTATTAAAAACTTAGGAATAATAATATAAAACTCGTTTTGCTTAAATAATTTGTTTATACAAATTAAAAGTCTTTTGGGTTTAGTTTTATATTTTCTTAATGATAAAAATTATATACTTTATGAATATTCGGTATTTTTGTCCATGCTTACCACTATTCCATGGTCAATCTAGCATAACCACTCTTGTCTACAATAAAGAAGGGCATGCCAGATTGTGTAACATTAGTGAGAAAAATGGTTTTCTATGTAGATAAAAATGAACGGAGAGTTATAGCTTAGGGTAAAAAAGAAATACCTAACATAATTCATTAATTTGAACTTTGTATAACTATAAGTTTTATAGTTTAAGATAGTAAATTTAAAGTTATTAAACCACACATAACTATATCTTTGATAAATAAAATTATGATATATATCAGTTTCTGAGGTTATGCATTCTTAACATTTCTCTCTCTCTACATTTTAGAAATTTTATCACATGAAGTGATGCATTTAAATCTAACAAAATCTTCACACATAAAGCGCATACTCTAATAATAAAAAAATGTCATCATAAATGACTCTATTCATGTCAATTTGTGTTTAATTTCAAAGTGGCCTAAACAAATAAAAAATAAAAGAAAAACAAAAAATAAAATATAAAAATATAAGAAAATAAAAATAAAAAGTGAAAAAAATATTTAAAAAATAAAATAAAACAAAATATAACTCACGCTATAAACACAAGAATTAACGAGAATTAACGAAGATGGAGAAAATAGAGAACACAAGATTTAACAAGATTCGACAATTTGTCTACGTCCTC
>Ga0099825_1006554_pt1 | contig 14512 bp, 8 predicted proteins | sample SiratroredBW_FD_76838 | JGI IMG/M metagenome (GOLD analysis project Ga0099825, IMG submission 76838) | Root nodule microbial communities of legume samples collected from California, USA - Siratro red BW | ecosystem: Host-associated > Plants > Roots > Nodule | place: USA: California | collected... | reverse complement strand
TATATTAAAAAATATATATATATATATATATATATATATATATATATATATATATATATATATATATATATATATATATATATATATATATATATATCCTTGTTCAATCTATATTGTAATTTTTAAAACCATTGATAATTTGTGTAACTAGCACCATCTTTATTTCATTAACAATGCTTCAAAACTTCGGATTTATCAACCATTTGTTATATATATAGTACATTTATTTTTTTAATTCAACATTAACAATATTCATTTTATCATTTTCTGTAAGAAATATATTGGCATTCCTGACTATCATTTTAATAAATTTATTCTAATGTGTTTATCTAAAGCATGAAAGTGTTAACAAATGAATAATAGTCCTAATTTTCAATTTCCAAATTCTAATATTTATAATAATAAATCAAAATTAAAATACACGCCACCCTCAAGATCTAAAAATTAAGTTAAAACTAGTTTAGATTTTTTTTTTTCTCTCGTTATCTTAAACTACTCTCTTGTATCGTCATACGTGAATTTGTTTCAAATTAACGAGTGATTGCCATCCAGTTCTAAATATATTTAAAAAACAACTTTAGAGGGAAATAAAAAATGAAAATAATTTTTAATAGAGTATTGTTTTAATGGGAAGTGAAACATCTAGAAAGATTAATGACTTAAACATTTAATTTTGAAATTATATTTAAAGATTAGTGGTTATATACTGTGTGTTTAAAACACTTTTATCTTGTCAATTAATTAAAAAAACATTAGAGATATAATTTTTAATTTTGAAAGAAAAATTCATAAATTTATCATATATATATATATACTGATTTATACTTAAATAATAATTGTGATATAAAAATTCTGGTGAAAAAAAAAAAAACTCTTATATTTAATCCATCCTTTTCTAAACGGAAGATTGTGGGCAGTGTGGCAGCACAAATTCTAATTCTCACAACGCCGGTTGGAAGCAAAAAAACTGTTTGGACTAAAAAGTTTGAAAGAACTACAAATTTCATAATTGAAATGCCCACACGCAACTCATCAATACAAAAAGAGTCAAATGATTGGCAATTTCTTTGCACGAGAGCAACATATTAATTGGACATATTATGAGAATAATCTTTCTAAACTTAATATATTAAAATAAATAAATAAATAGTTAGATAAAAGAAAAAATATTTCTCACCAAACCCCTTTTACAACCCACTGCCATTAACTGAAAATATTAGAGTCAACAGCAGCTAGCAGCTCCCTGCACTGCACCACTTTAACGTCAGAATGAGGAATTTCATGTTCATTGAGTTGCACTTAAACATGTAACAACGCTCCTAGTTACTCATCATAGTCTATGTTCCACACATTCAGTTGCATCCCTTTTCCACTCCAAAAACTAAATCCAAAAAAATGTTGTGTCCCCTAGTATGACTGGTTCAAAGCAATGCCCCTTGACTTGCGTTAAAGATCCCAACAAGGATTCGGTTGGGTTATAAATACTTGCATTGCATGCATATGAAACATTGCCAACTTACTCATCATGATCAACCTTCCACTTCTCTTCCTCTCTTGTTTCCTATTTCATCATTTTCATGGCATCTCATGCAACACTAACACAGACACAGATGCCCTTCTTTCTTTCAAATCTCAACTCACTGACCCTAAAAATGCTCTCTCTGGGTGGTCAGCACACACCAGTCACTGCAGCTGGTACGGTGTGACATGCTCCAAAGTGGGAAAGAGGGTCCAATCTCTGAATCTAGCAGGACTTTCCCTCTCTGGCAGACTGCCCCCTCAGCTTTCCAACCTCACTTTCCTACACTCACTTGACCTTTCCAACAACAATTTTCATGGCCAAATTCCCATAGACTTGGCTCATCTCTCTTCTCTTAAGAATCTTTCCTTGGCAAATACCGGTTTGGAGGGTGAGATCCCAACTGAACTTGGTAATCTTCGCAATCTTTCCTACCTTCAAATCTCGGAAAACCATTTCTCTGGCCGCTTTCCCATTTCTATCTTCAACCTGTCTTCCTTAGTCTTTTTATCCGTCACAAACAACAGTCTTACGGGTAAGTTACCACAAAATTTTGGCCATCTTCTTCCAAATTTAGAGAAGCTATATCTTGCAACCAATATGTTTGAAGGGGTAATTCCCAATTCCATATCCAATGCCTCACATCTTCAAGAGATTGACCTTGCTAACAATAACTTTACTGGACCCATACCTCTATTCTACAACTTAAAAAACCTTACCCGACTCGTTCTTGGTAATAATTATCTCTCTTCCACAACCTCTTTAAATTTTCAGTTCTTTAATTCTCTCAGAAACTCCACCCAGTTACAAATTCTCATGGTCAATGATAACCATTTGGCTGGGGCCCTTCCAGGCTCTGTTGCTAATCTTTCCCGGAATCTCCAACATTTCTGTGTAGCTAATAATTTTCTTACTGGTACCATTCCTCAAGGAATGAACAAATTCCAAAATCTCATATCCTTGTCTTTTGAAAACAATTCTTTCACTGGAGAGTTACCATCAGAAATAGGAGAAATACATAGTCTTCAGCAACTTGTGATACACAGCAATAGATTGACCGGGAATATTCCAGACATTTTTGGCAATCTCACAAATCTCTATATCCTTACAATGGCAAATAACCAGCTCTCGGGTAGAATTCATCAAAGTATTGGACAATGCACGAGATTAAGTTTTCTTGACTTGAGAATGAATAGACTTGGTGAGACCATACCAAAGGAGATTTTTCAGCTTTCTGGCTTAATAGCCTTGTATTTATCAGGAAACTCTCTGCAGGGTCCGCTTCCTCCTAAGGTCGCCACCATGAAACACCTTGAGACCATCGATATTTCTGACAACCACTTGTCAGGCAACATTTCTGAGGAAATAGAGGACTGCTTTAGCTTGAAGTGGGTAATGATGGCAAGAAACAAATTCAATGGTTCGATCCCAACTAAAATTGGGAATTTAGCATCCCTTGAGACTTTGGATTTATCATCAAACAGTCTCACTGGTCCTATTCCTGAAAGTTTAGTAAAGCTCGAGTACATACAGAAATTAAATTTGTCTTTCAACCATTTGGAAGGAGAGGTTCCTATGAAAGGTCTTTTTACGAACCTTACCAAGTTTGATCTTCAAGGTAACAATCAACTCTGTAGCCTTAACAAGGAAATTGTCCAGAATTTTGGAGTACCCCTATGTGTTGTTGGCAAAAAGAAAAGAAGTATTTTACTCCCTATCATACTTGTAATTGTTGGTGCTACTGCTTTGTTCATAATACTCTTTCTGTTTTGGACACTGAAGAAGAAAAGAAAGGAGAGGAAAACCAGTGTGCCATCTGACCCTTTCAGGGGGTTGCCTCAAAAAATATCTTATGGTGATATTCGGATAGCTACAAACAATTTTGCAGCTGAAAACCTGATTGGAAAAGGAAGCTTTGGCTCTGTTTATAAGGGTGTTTTCAGCTTCAGCACCGGAGAAACTGCCATCCTCGCTGTCAAAGTCTTGGACCTGCAACAAAGCAAAGCGTCTAAGAGTTTCAATGCGGAATGTGAAGCTTTGAAAAATGTTAGGCATCGGAACCTTGTGAAGGTTATCACTTCTTGCTCCAGCCTTGATTATAATGGGGAGGAATTTAAGGCCCTTATCATGCATTTCATGCCCAATGACAACTTGGACATGAAAATACACCCAGGAGATGAAGAGTCAGGATCCCTTCTAACCTTGATGCAAAGATTGAGCATTGCCATTGATGTTGCTTCTGCTGTGGAGTACCTGCACCATGACTGCCATCCACCAATACTGCATTGTGATCTGAAACCTGCCAATGTCCTTCTAGATGAAAATATGACTGCACATGTAGTAGATTTTGGATTGGCAACGTTTCTGTGTCAAAACACATCAAAGAAGCAGAGTAGCACATTGGGACTGAAAGGATCAATTGGCTACATTGCCCCAGGTACACTTTAACACTTTACCTGACATGCAGGCTCTTATATGTGGCTCTAATAATACTAGTGTGATATGTTTCAGAATATGGTTTTGGAAGCAAGGCTTCAACTGAGGGCGATGTGTACAGTTTTGGGATCCTACTGCTAGAGATGTTCACAGCCAAAAGACCAACTGATGAAATGTTCAAAGAAGGATTAAGCCTCATCAAATTTGTGTCGGCTATGGATGAGAATGAAGTAGTGTTGATGGGTGCTGATCGAAGGCTGATTGAAGATTATGGATATTCAACACAAAGCTCAAACACTGATGATCATAGCAGTGGCTTTGGCAGCAACACACATTGGATGCGTAAAGCTGAGGAGTGTATCGCTGATGTGATAAGAGTTGGTCTGAGTTGCACAGCAGATCAACCCAAAGAACGATGGAGCATGAGAGAGGCCTTATCAAAATTGCAAGCTATTAAGCACTCTGTGCTGCCTTTGATCCAATCACTGTAGCAATCCATAGCTAGCCAAAACACATGACTATGTGGCCCAAAAAACAAAATTTAGCAGAGTTAGATGCATAAGTATTTAATAAAAAAGTGACTTGCTTATAAAAAATGAAGCAAGACTTTAAAAAATGAATCGCGGTTCATATGATTTGCACTAGTAGAGGAGTACTTCTATTAATTGGTTTTGGATTTTAGGTTAGTTTTCATATTTAAGACTTCAATTAAAGCGCCTACTTGTGTTAGTAATTTTCTACCTGCATAATATGTGGGATCTGGTTGGAAAAAGATTGGTCTTGTAAGTTTAACTTCATTTTGAATAAGAAATTTTGTATTTTTTTCACATGGAACTACGAGCATTTTTTATTTTCTTTCAGAAATTGCTAAGTTTCATTAGAATGATCTTAAAATTTGTGAATAATTTGTGATTACGATAATTTTGAGTTAAATTTAAATTTTACATAAGTACTATACATTCAATTTAATTTAGATGTAGCAATAATTTGGTTTTAATTTGGGTTTCGCATTTTAAATATAATGTGATCTGTTAGGATTAATTAGGTGAGTATACTCGGCATACTAGACCAAAAAAAGCATTAGTTAGGTTGGAGAATAGTCAATGCAGAGAAGGTGATAAAATTTCACTTTCTATATGTAGTTAGTTAGAAAGTATCTAAAGTAAAAGATAAGAAAACATGTGAAATTTAAATTAAAACCTAATTCTGACTACATTTTTAAGTGATATTCTTAAACCTTGTGATTGGTAAAGCTTACCTGCAACTAAACTTATCAATTTGGCCTACCCCACAAGATTTGTCTCTCACTTACATGGATCAAAGTTAAAAATTCACATAAATAACAACTCATAATACCAAGATGTCTACAAAAACTTTATAGGTTACAGTAGACTCAGAGACTCTAATCTTAACTCACATGGATTAAAGTTAACAAAGTTCACATGACAAAATTATTAGGTCAAAATATCCACAAAACCCTATGGATCACGACCAACCAATGAGCCAATATTTTTTAAAATAAAAAAAAAATATTTAAAAATAAGAATTTCAAAAATCATTTACTTAAAAAAATATACACATAAGAAAAGGTTAATTTGTTCCAATTTTTAATTATTCACAATATAATCTAGTTTAAATAGTTAATATTAACATCACAATCAAACTTACTTAATTACAAGTCCCAAAATCACAACAAAGAAAAAACTTATATTTCTAGATATTAACTTCTTATTTTTATATAATAACAAAAATTAAAAAGAAGATGTAATAATATTAAATAAAATTATAATATTAAGATCGAACATAAACTAGAAGGTCATTTGTAACGTTCCCAAATTATTCTACTTTTTATAGAAAATTTTAAACAACATTTTGAATTAATTGAATAAACACACAGTACTCTTAAAATTATTTACCTAAACTCTAAAATCAAATGATGTAAAAAATTTGTTTGACTAAAATAACATAATATTTTCATATATTAATATTAGATAAAAATTATAACCTTCTTCACATAAAATATTAAATGACAATTATTTTTCCCAAACAGCTAGATAAGTTTCAAAATATAAATATTATTCAATTTGTAAAAAACTTAATTGACCAATAACATAATATAAATATTAAGGATTTAGTTAGAGACTAAATTGTAATTATTAAAAGCTCCGAGACTAATGTACAAATAATAAAAATCAATTAACAATAATGTAAAATATTTACAATTACAAAAAAAAAAGTATTTGTAGATCAAACAAGTCCGTTTTTATTTTTGCTCTAACCCGTTTTATGTAGACATTTTAAGTATTAAAACTTTTTCCCACCTACCTACTCATTTAGTAAATAAATAACCTGTTGTATGCAGAGAGTTTAAGTATTAAAACTTTTTTCCACCCACTCATTTAGTAAATAAATAAAAATAGACTTGTTTTAGGAATAAACTTAAATAAAACGAAGATCATAAGTCAACTCTGCAAGTCTACCTACAACCCATATTCATCTCAGAATTATTTATAATTTTTTGAAAAATTAGCAACTTACAATATTTAAAAAGATATCAGATTAAGTGTACGTTTGATTGAATCATGTACTATTTAAAAGAATGAATTATTATAAATAAAATTTATTTGATTGCATTAATTTAGAAAAATAAATTTGAGAAGATTTTCAGTATGGTAGCCTATAGAGATTTAAAGAAATGAAATTAAAAATTAAGAAACAAGAGTTAGAAATTACAAATATCCTTGACCGGTTAGTAATTTCATAATTATATCAATTAAAAAAAAAATCTATAACATCTATCAAATCATTTTCAAACTTTCACATATTTTTTTTAATTTTTTTCAAATCTTATCATCTATACATTAATCCAAACAACCTTATCATCCATACACAATCCCCTCAAATTCATTCTCTCAAATTCACTCCTCAAACCAAACAAAGTCTATCCATTAATCTGAACAACCTTATCATCCACACACAATCCACTCAAATTCATTCCCTCAAATACATTCTTCCAACCAAACAAATAACAAAATACAATTTTTTTTACACTTTACAACAAATTTATTCATTCACTCAAATCCACCCGAGCAACTATTTTCTACTCCAATCCACTCCTCAAAATATGCAACTTTTTTTTACACATTGCAACAAGTTCGTAAAAATTCCTTGGGATAAAAATGAGGGATGAATATATCTTATCATATAATCCATTCCAGTAGCTACATTTACTCAACTATTCTTTTACTATATTATATGCTTATAGAAAATCTATTTTTAAGCGCACTTTTGTTTAAATTTATAATTTAAAGAGACTGTTTCTTTTAGATAATTTTGAATTTTGAAAAAAAATGACAAACCTTAGAACTATATCATTGAAGAAAAAATTCATAAATTTGTAAATCTTTAAATTATTTATAAAAAAATTGTAAGACACTTAAAAAAATAGTTAAAGTGACTATTTTTTAAAATTTTTGTAATACCTATGTGTCCAGAAATCATAAAAGTTAACCTCTTAACAATTAGAATATTCCTAGTAATGTTTTGTAAACAGTGACAAAAGTAATTTAATAAATACAAAAGGTTAATATAACATTTTTCGAACAATTAAAATATGTAATTTAACTTATAAGAGGTGCTAATATGGCATTTTTAAAGAACTAATTAACATTGATAAAGAAATTCATCAACAATATTTTCGTTAGAGATAAGATGTGGAGGCACATGGAAGAGCAGAAAATGAGTGGAAAAATGGTGGTGCTTGATATTTTGGGAGGGAGAGGGAGAAGGGTGAAGAGGTACGTAGTTGACATAGTCAAAGTTGGATGTATGTCTTTTCCGACAAGTTGGGTCAGGAGGCAAGGACCCCACAAGAAACAACCGCATGGCATTGATTCATACACAGGGTGGTAGAGATAAGTAACATCATGACGTTTCCATGAACGAAGAATTTTAAAGCTGCAAGGAGTCCTCATAACCTAACCAGAAACACAGGTTCTTCACCACAGGTTTTTCAGTATATAACAAACCGTCCTCAACAATAGGACTCAGGGCCTATAGCTATCCAAATATGCAATATTACATAATAATATTACCCCATTTGAAATGAACACTAGAGCAGGAAATGCTAATTAATTTACATTTGGTTGAAACCTGAGCAAGACCATCTCAGAATTGGCCCTTGATGATGCAACCGTTGGGCTGCTATTGCTACTGCTATCAGACAATGAAACAAGCGTTTTCTGCAACACCCCAGATGGAGATGACACCATTGTTCCCAGAGGACTGTGAGATTCAACACGTGTAGTGGCTGGTGAGGTTGTGTTGGAGGTTGCTTCATTGATGGTGCCAGGGACTGTGCTTGACCTGAGAACTTCAGCTAGAGGACCCCCAAGTGTTGAAGCCACCCAAGGTGCTGGGTTGAGCCAGTTTGAGAGAGAGATTTTGGTATCAGTGTGTGTGTTTGCAATAGGCTCCATTAGGCCCAACCCTATGTTAACATTTCCTAAATCTTCATTCACAGCACCACCCCCCTTTGATAGATCAAGAGAAGAAAGAGATAATTTACCAATTGATGCAGCAGAGTTCTTGGTGGTGGCGGCTGCTGCATTGTTTTCACCAGTTTCTGTGTTGGACCAAGCATCAATGAATCCCCTTGTCTTCTCTGGTTGGAGATTTTCCATGGGAACAATCAGAGGATTCAGGAAAGGATGGCGTCTGTTGTGTGGATCCAGTCCAGTGTTGTATAGTGCAAATGAATTCAGATACTGAGGCTGGCTGTTGTTACAACAATTCTCGCTGCTCAGTCCAACTTTGTTATGCATCAGAGACTGCCATTCTGAGTCGGAAGCACCCAGGGAAATAGGGTCTCCATTCAGCATCCAGTCCAAACCCCTATTACGTTCAATTCACTAGATCAGTAACAGAGTACCACCGAAGTTATCACAACATATCACACAAAAATAGAAAAGCATTCCCTCCTACTATTAGAACAAAAATCCAATATTTCAAATTTTTCAACAGAGTTTAATGAGAGTCCAGGTAAAACAAAATGTACAAGGCCTTGGGAAAATTTTCAGTTATGTTGAATTGTTCTTTATGTTTTTGACTAAAGAAACAAAAGATCCGACAAGGGAAAACATGTTCAGGGAAGCAGAATTGAAATCAGATCCCAAACCGAGAAATAAAGACAGTATATTCAAACTTGGAACTCACCTGGGCTCCTTATTTGCAGAAACAGAAGCCATGGAGTCAAAATTTGCAGCTTTGAGACTAAAGTTAGCAAGAGAGAGGGGAGATTCAAGGTATGGCGGAGCGTTGGAAGAGCCAATAAAATGAGGTGAAGATCCATGTTTTCTAGATGTGGGGTTAGAAACAGCCACGGTAACATCAGGTATAGAAGGAAAAGGATTACACTCATGGCGAGGCCTCTTGATTTGGTGGGTATTGTTGGTGATGCTAGTGGGAGTGGGGGTCTTGGTGTTAACTTCCACAGGCTTTCTTGAACGGGGACGCCCTCTATGCATATGGCGCTCGCAGTACTTGTGGTTTGGAGCCACATCTCGTGAACATCTCCATTTTTTACCATCTGTTCTTCTACACCTACCTGGCTCCGGGTCAGTGCTACTAGCCAACCTCAGATTGAAACCACCATCCACTGTGAAAATAGAAATAAATTAAAAAAACAAAAGGGAATGCAAAGTTCAAGAAACAGTGAAAGAAGCCCCCATGTCATGAAAAGGGCCACAGTGATTTGAACAAAAAAAGGTGAAGTCTTTGAGACAAATACAAAGAGTGGTCGAGAGAGGGCAGACAGAAGAAAGACACAAACTTTAGATGGGAATGGACTCAAAAGGAAGAAAAAGGCAGGGGAACATGCTGTTGTCTTGTGTTTGTGCGTGAAGTATGAGAATGAGTAGAAAATAAGAAATTAAGAGGCAGGAGAAAGCAAAGGGTCATTCATACTGCAGGCAGAGCGAGAAGAGGGTGTGAGTGAAGTGTGGATGAGGAGATCAGGTGGAACAGGAACAGAAGCCATCATGTACTTGTATATCATGGCTTGTCTTTCAAGCTCCCTCCATTGTGCACTTGTGAAAGGAAACCCCAACGAAGCCGCCATCCCACCTGCTGTAACACACAACCAAGACACAACACAAGTATGTTCAGAGTGTTAGACAGGACAGAAACCCCAACGCCCACACTCTCTCTCTCTCTCTTTTGACCCACCTTTACTTTCTTTTTATTCTAGTAAAAAGATGCAATCTTTGGGATGTATTAGTGAGATAGATGCAATGAAACGGAAGCTTAGCACACAGAGCAGTGAGGGGGACCAAGTAATTAAAACACAAACCTGAGGGTTTGAAGGAAGAGGAGGTGGTGGTGGGAGAAGTATAAGGAGAAATGTCAAAAGGCTGCAAAGTCCTTACAGGTGCAGGAGCACCACAGCCACCATCAATAGCAGGAGCGAGAACAGAAGCTCCACTAACAAGGTTTATATGATTAGTAAAAGACGTGTAAGCCGTGGGACCATCGCCATCACCAGCACAGGAATCATTATCAAAGGGTGATGAGAATGGACGGTGGTGATGATTATGATGCGCCATCATCGTCATCTTATTATGGAATAATGCTTCAGGGCTCTGCACTTTCACATCCAACCCAACAACGCTACCACCACTGTTGTTGCTGCTGCTTCTTTTTCTCGTGTGGGGAACACCAAACTCGCCCATTACTCATAGGATGATTAAGTTAAGATAAGCTAAATTAAATTAAAACCAAGCAGTTTTGCTGAAAATCGGGAACCGCTTTGCCATGAAGGAAAAAAAGAATAAGAAAAGCCCCTTTTGAGGTAAGAGAGGAAAGTGCTGTTTATGGCATTGGGATGTCTTGTGTTGGGCTGTGCCTATCTATCTATCTAAACAGTAAATGATAGAGTGAAGATAATAAAAATAAAATAAAAAATGGTACCCCTCTGGTGCCAGGTGTTGTAATGGAGAAAGAGTGAGGTTGATGTGGGATTTATGATTGAGTTATGGGTTGCCGCCATTCTCGGCCTTTGCTTTGCTTCCATGCTTCCAACATTCGCACCACACGCTAGCAGACAAATTAGTAAAAAGGTGACCAGTTTTTGTTTCTTTCTTTTCACCCTTTCTCTCTCTTTCTTGTCCGTTTATAAGTTTTTATCTATCATCATTATTGTGGTATCTATCCCTTTCTGCATGTATGGCTAGACCCCGCTCGAGATACTCTTATCCCACATCGAGTTTATTGGTATTGGGAACCAGGCAACCACACAACAAGATAACAAACACACCCTACACCTACACACACTACACTTTCCCCACTCTCCCCTACCCTATAACGCCCACCGTTTTCCTTTTTTTCACACCCATTCCCTCTCCTCACCCCCATCTTCTTTAATCATCATTAATTCTCTTCAAAAACCATTTTCATCTTTTATCAGTTCCACCCTTCATTCAAATCTTCATTTTCCTCTTTATTAAAACATATTTTACTCATCAAAGTCTTTTTGGGGAAGTGCCAACCTTTTGTTTACCCCGTATATACCAGCCACGTTTCCATTAACAGCTCTCTTGCACCAGAGTGAGGAGGACACGAGCAAATTCTAAAGTCACGGTTCTACTACATTCCAATTCCCAAATACGTGTAAGAAGAATTCGATGATCAACGTTTTCATTAAACAATTATGCATATCAATAATCAAGGTTGCTGCCAGAGCTTTCTTCGAGATTCTTGCCACAAGTGTCATTCTCCCTCCTAGACCCTAATAAACATTTTCGTGTCGCTAGGTGAAGTCTATGTCTAATGTTTGACTTCTCAATTAATTATTTTGTTCTTGAAACACTTGCTATAGCATGGTGACGTGGGACAGCCACATGGGTATTCATGAAATGAAAGAGAATATATTGGTACAAAAATCTTAGCATAAAAATTATGTACTAAAGAAAAATGAAAAAAGGAATGGGAGAGTATGGGTGTATGAGTTAAAGGTTAATGAATGCGAAATGACAAAAAGAAGAAAATGTGATAAAATAAAATATAAGTGATCTCAGGCTACAAAATATTTATCTTAGCCTGTGAAAATGCATTCAATAAGGTAAATGGTATGTTACTATGATCTTGAATATTTGGATCAAATGACTTGAGATGGTGGTAACTTAATTAATTATCTGAATTCAAGTCTTAAATATACAATTGTGTTAAAATAAATCTGTCTATGACATTTGTGTATTAATATATACTGTATTAATACATTTGTGTATGACATTGGCTCATTTGCCATAAGATTCAAGAGTTAAAATAAAGATTTGTTTTAACTAATATGTGTTATTATTTTCATTTTTTGTCCGGAAAGTAACCCTGATTACATTGGATAGAAGTATAAATAATAGTTTTTTTTTTTTTAACATTTAGCTCAACTAATAATATTGGGAGTTGAATAAATTGAAAGCAATCAAATCATTTAGACACCTAAATAGAATTTATAAAAGTTTCATTTCCATTACAAAACAGATAGTCTAATTTACCTTGTTTTATTTAGTCAAACATTTTTAATGAATGAATTTAAAATGATAAAACTATTAGATATAATTACTCAAATATTTTTCTTTAATAGCATTAAGTCCATCTCAATAACATGTTAATTTTGTATACATTATACAAGTTATGAGAACGAAAGTCCAATTGAGCACAAGAGCAATTTGAGTTTTGAGTTTTTTATTTATTTATTTCAAATTACTGTTTAATTTAAAATAAAATAAAATGTGTTAAAGAATATAATATTAATAATACTACTGGTAATTGAATGCTGTGATGACCCCATTCAGGTAGGTATGAGATAAAGTGAAGGAAGGCCAAGTGGTTTCTGTTCATCTTTAAAATGAAAAGTACTTGTCCTAATTTGGGGAACCATATTTTGTTAAAATAGTTAAGCTTCTTGAGGGACTTGTTTGGCCATACTTGATAAAAAGTGAAGGAGGGCCTAATAAATTATCCTCCAGGGTCAGGTTTGTGAAACTAAATCTTTAATGTTGTCAGTGGCATTTCATCGAACAGGTTGCCCCACGCATGTTCGCCCCGCTCTAACCATCCTTCACGGGGCCCCCTAACTTTTCATTTACCTTCTAACCAATCTTCAAATCACTTCTCTTCCTCAAAAATTACTTACAATTGTCAAATTCATATAAAAAAATAATAAAAAATATTTATATTTAAATGTCTTTAATCTTCCTAAAATAATAAAATAAGAGAGTGTTGGTTTCGATCCGCGTCAAAATTTCATTTATTTTATTTCCTCTAAAATTTAAAATCAACGGCTTTAGTATCTTGAAATCTTCAAAATTTTCACACAACTCAAACATGGCAAATTTTCCCCAATTCTGTTCCCTACTTTTGTTTTCACTAAATATGTGATGCGAGTTAAGATGAATTAAATTCTCCACAGCTAACAATTAGATTCATCTTAGTTGGTGAAGATTTGATGATGAGTAAATATGAGGATTGTTCCCATCAAAAAATGCAAATTATATAAAAGTTGTAACTTCTTTCAGTACTTATTTTTTACATAAGACACTAATTTTAGTCTCTTTTAAGTATATAAAAGAATCAGTTTTGCTCATTTTAAATTTATAAATGTTTGGTTTTATTATTTCTCTAACGTATAACGTGACTATAATGCATGTGAAGTGACTATGGTGTGGCTAATAACTACATTAAATTAATGAGATTAGCTTGAAAGATTCAAATGAGCAGTCCCTTAAAGTAAAAATACATTTTAAACTTAAGAAACCGAATAGATTTGGTCTTGAAATTTTATGGATTAAGCAAAACATGTATCCTATTTTATAAGACTAAATATATTTAATTATACTTTTTTAAATTCCAACTATTCACGTTATTTAATTATACAATATCTAGAATTTCATTTCATTTCTTTAGTTAGAGTTTTCTTTCAAATATCTTCCATTCTTAATTAATATCAAATTTCAATAAAAGGTAGTCCGAGAAAAATATTTAATTAAGATTATTTAATTTATTTAATTAAATCATGTTAATTGACTTTTTAGTTTAGGTGAATTTTAAGCATGCCATCATGGATGCCAAAATATACATATTCAAGATTTACCAAAATGTTTAAATGGTTATACATTTAAAATAAATTAATTGTGAATTTCGAATTTGGTTGAAAAAATAAATTAAGTTGAAATTAATTAGAGATAAGAAAAATAATTTATTATAATTTTAAGTTAATTTGATTTTGAAATATTTTTATTTCAGCTCAAATTTAACTGAATTTGAACAAATTTTATCAAACATTTAATTTAAGTATACAATCTAAAATTTAAACACTTTCTAAATAGTTATAACAAGTATAAGTGTAAAAGTTACAGGAATATAACTTGTTGGGTGGAATCACAAAAATCTGACATGATTTAGAATTTATGCACTTTTATATATATATATATATATATATATATATATATATATATATATATATATATATATATATATATATATATATATATATATATATATATA
>Ga0099825_1006548_pt1 | contig 14517 bp, 3 predicted proteins | sample SiratroredBW_FD_76838 | JGI IMG/M metagenome (GOLD analysis project Ga0099825, IMG submission 76838) | Root nodule microbial communities of legume samples collected from California, USA - Siratro red BW | ecosystem: Host-associated > Plants > Roots > Nodule | place: USA: California | collected... | reverse complement strand
TGACAAAAAATATATATAGAGAAAATATATATATTTTTTTTATAATATAAAAATATAATATGTGATATATTATATATATATATATATATATATATATATATATATATATATATATATATATATATATATATTTATAAAAGTAGTATACTGGAAGGGATGATGTTATATATGATAGTAATCTGAATAATAATAATGTGAGTTCTTTAACGTGTATAATGTATATATTCTTTTAGATAACTTTATGTTAGAAAATGTTGTGCTGAGTACCATATGAATAGTTAAATCGGTGTGCTCCATGCTAATTATTTATGAAGTAATAAAGTAAACTTTTATGCAAATTTCTTTAATTTATGTTACATTATAAAATTAACAAAATTAAAATAAACAACTCATTTATAAAATCATACATTATGGATCTTATACAAACATTGCTTTAATAATAAATGTTATTAAGATACTTTGAAGCAACACTCCCATGCAGTCTATGATATATCACCTTATTTGTTTAGTGAAATTGTAAGATGTCATTTAATTAGTAAAAGTATACTTATCTATAGATTATCAACATCACAGAAGCAATACTTTCTTTCCCCTATCTAACACAACTTTTCCTAACTTATTATCTACCTTTAAGAAATTATAGAAGTTAAATATTCATATGGTGACAAGTTTCAAGAGATGATTTGAAATATTCACTGTATAAATAATAGATAAAATTGCATTTAGTCATTGATTGATCTTGATGATGGCTTATTTAATCTCACCGGCTTTGACAGGTAATCTGTCGTTTAATTTTATGGATTTATCTATACTTCTATGGTGTTTTATCATTTATTATGACCATAATCAATACACTTGTTTTTCTAATTTTACAGAGAGTATAAATATATAATAGTTGGAAAGTAAAACATTCTATAATTTTATAGAGATTCTGAACCATGTTTGTAAACAATATACTATCTCCATTAAAATTATCACTAAGTAATTTTGGTTGATATATGAAATTTTAAATAATTATTATAAAATTTAATAATTTCTTTTTATTTAAATTCATGTTAAGCATCACTATGAATTTTAACATTTTAGCTAGGGTGATACTTCAAAGATCAATAATTATATGTCATGACATGAAATATTATTAAAAGGAAAAAGAAAAAATACAAAACTATGGGAGGACTAGGCCAAGCTTATGGCAAGAAAAGATGATAAATACTCTCCAACCAAGCTAAACAAAACGAAAGGAATTGATACCTATTATGAGAAAAGTATAATTAAATAACAACAACTAAACTATCATACCGTTTAAAATCTAATTTATTCTCTCGAGACCCGGCAAAGCCAGCTTGTTAGCACAATGGTTTCCCTTACGAAATATATGAGAAACTTTGAACTCAATTTCTTTACATATCTTTATACACTTTTTTCATCTCCCTCTTAAAGACCAAGGAATCAGATTAAACAAACTAAATGCTTGACAAAGAAGGGAAGAGTCAACTAAGTCAAATACGTCTGAAGACTTTGCTTCAAGTAAACTCAATAGCCAAATTGGCTCCCATAACCTCAGCATATAAACACTTTTGTATCCCAATGAAAGAGGAGAAACTACTTATATATTCACTGTCGCTACCACGAAAAATACCTGCACATGCCAAAAAACTCGGACACCCTCTAGCAGTACCATCAATATTGACCTTCATCTAATTGATATGAGAGAATTTCCAAATAACCCACTACAAAAAGAGCAAAAATTACCGACAAGACAAATCCATCGAAAACACTCAAAATCTGTTAGTAAATTGATTGTATGTAAATTTACTGACGGATTTATGAGTCCGTCGGTAATTACCAACGGATTTTTGACGGATTTATTATCCGTCGGTAATTACGGATTTTGGGTAAATTCGTCGATAAATCCATCATCACCGACAGATTCATAAATCCGTCGATAAAATTGTTGATAATGATATTTTATCGACGGATAAAGTTCCGTCGATAAAATTCTATTGGTAATTTAACTTTTTCTTGTAATGATAGGAGAGATTTCTTTACGACGATGTGTGTTGATATCAAAAAACTACAAATAAATGTTATTGCACATATGTTTCTTAGAAAAAGTATCTGTCATTCTGATGAAACCTTTAACAATTTGGATAGTCGAGCAAATATAAATGTTTTCTTGAAACCTAGCATGATTTCTCATCCTCCATATCATTCAAATAGAATAAATAATAGTAATCAACCTAACAAGATTAACTAAGGGATTCCCTACAAACATTAAGAAATTAATAATATTATTAATAAAGAGGAGAGAGCTCAGAAAAAACCTGCTTTGAATTATACCAAATAAATTTTTCCCAGAGTTAATAAATTTAGCATTAATAATAGTTTGGGATTAAATGACTAAGTAAAATTTTCACAACATAAAAAAATTTATCTATTTTCATTTTAAAAAGTATATTTGTAGCCCACTCTGAATTTCCTCCAATGGTGATCACTAACACAAGTTAGTTATTCCAAAAACTCTGAGGAGCCTTTCACACCCAACACTTCATAGCTTTCTCCCAAGTTGAAATTTATCAATTTACAAATCACCATTAATACCAAAAAAATTACGGAATTTAGCTTCTTAAACATATTTTGACATTTAATTACATATCTTTTTACTTTGTGTTTTTGCTTTGATCGGAAAATTATTGACTTTCTTCATTACTAATATTTGTAGGCTTTCCGAAAATATTCAAAATAAACCAAATTGATAATAAAAAGTTGAATTGTATAAAAAAATTACATTGAATTATTATATTATTTTAGTTTTTAAAAACTAAATTGTCTTTTAATAAAACTGTTTGAACTAAAGTAAATTATATAATTTGATTAAGCATATATTTTATAACAATTTAAACAATTATTTTAGTTCAAAAGTTTTATATAATTAAAACATTTTAAATAGTTCAATATAGTTTAATTCACACTATTCGATACAATTAATTTAAATTATTATATAATTTAATTCATTTTTCTCAAATGAATTTGAAAGTTTAATTCTATTTTACAATTTTATATTTTTCCATCCTTAAACACTTTGTCAAATATGATTTAATATGTTTAAAAGTTTAACATTTAAATGTATGTTTAAGTGTTTGTCGATATAGACCGTGATTATATGTTTGTCTCTGATAAAAGACCTAAATGAGTTAGATAGAAAGTTTGTTAATGAGTTACTTTTCATCAATTAGTTTTTGTTGAAAAATCTAAATATTTGTTTTAAGATGTTTGTCTTATTATATTAGAAGATTTGAAACCAAAACTTTGTTTATATAGTTCTTTAATATTTGGTTTTAAATGGAATATATAGTACAAAAGAACACACAACTTGGGAGCTGAAGACCAACTAAACCGTTGTCAACATTTGCTGGAGAGCATCACTGGCAGGGATTATAATGAATTACTGTGTTAACATCCAATGCCAACATTTCTCTGTTAATGAGCATCATGTTCAATATTTTTTAGCGTACTGGGAAGCACTTAAATATTTTCTTTTCTATTTTTATTTCAGTTTTTTTTTAAATAATTTTAATAGTAGTCTACTATTTACTAATTTTATTTGAGGTGTTATTAATGATTATATTTTTAGTTTATTGTTTATCTATGCTCTTTCAATAAATATAAATATAAATATTATTAATTAATAAAATATCATATTCTTTATCTTTAACTCAGTATATTTCAAAGTGTTTATTTAAGTAACAAATTCGCTATTGCTATTGGAATAAAATAAACACAAAATTTATGCTTTAAAAAAAAATTGAAAGAGTGGAATTGATATGAAAACTTTTGTCTTATTTGGTTTATTAAGTATTAGAATTTATGAGAGAGATCTCTTACACATTTGGCTTGCTACCAATTCTGAATTTTAGATGTTTTAAACTTATTATGTGACTATGGAATTGATGTATGAGATGCTTATATAAAAAATGTGTCAATCTATGATAAAAACGAATTTAATATGGATTTTTTTAAAGATATTGGTAAATATTTTTTAGTGATTCATGTGTTTATGTGTATAGTTAAACCATAATAAGCTGTGTTAAATTGTGAACTTCATAGATAAGATGTATTATAGTCAAGTTGTGGTGTCTTGATAATTTCTTTTAGTAACTTACCCTTATATTTATTGTTGTGTACACAAGTAAATTAAGTGTAGACTTAAGAACTGCGTTTGGATAGAATTAGAAATCAAATTCATGTCTTTTTTTAGGATTGATGTTTGTTTTTAAGGGTCAAGTTTGTATTCAAACTCTTCGTTAAGAAATTAGCTCAACAAATTCACAGTCTACCATGCATATACAAATAATAATAAATAAACAACACCTTATCTAATCGATCGATAGAAGATAGACAGTAAAAGGTGAAAAAGAGAGAATTACATACAAAAATTTAACATGGTCATTAACAAAATTCAACCTACATCTACAAAGAAATTCACTATAACACAAAATTTACAACTTAAGAGTTTCTTTCTTAACAAACTCTCACTCATATACAAATTAAATGTTTAACTCAAAGTTATCATATACCGAATATACAAAGTTTTATTTATAAAACAAATACCGCTATAACTGACACATGTGAAATACGTTCACGTCTAAGACTAACGAAAAAGACACGTAACAATACTTCTGATTTCAGAACTAGACAACTACTAAACAATTATCATAGCGTCCAAAGTCTCACTAAATACACTACAAGAAAAAAGCTATTTAGAGACCAATATTTAGCTACCAAATGAAATGGTTGTTAATTGTGATCAAAATAATCACCAAATTAAATTTTGGTTGCTAAATAACTATAAAATATAAATAATGATTGAATTAGATACCAATTTAGAATCTAATGGCAAAGGTCACAAAAACCTTGGTAGCTAATGTTAGATACCAATTATTTGACTTAATTGGTCACTACATTCAATCATTATTTCTATTATATAGTTATTTAGCAACCAAAATCTAATTTGGTGACTATTTTAGTCACAATTAGTAACAATTTCATTTGGTAATTAAAAATTGGTCTCTAAATAACATTTTTCTTATAATGATACTGTAAGATTAGGACAAACTAGCAGTATGAATGATTCAATAACCTTATAATGCAAATTTATTTAATTTATAGTAAAATATTTCGTTTTGTGTTTTTTTTATATTAAAATAATTATTAAATACATATTAATGAAGAGGAAAGAGAGAATTTGATATTAATGAATTTCTAAGAAAGAATTAAATAATCCAATTATCTGATTAATCTGGTTTAAAATAAAATGAAAGACTAAGATTAAGAATAAACAATTCAATTTACTCCAGGAATAAGTACATCCTACCCTATATATATATATAATTATTAAATGATTAAAGTATACCATTCAATTTATATATTTAAAGATTATTTTAAATACTACTTATATACTTTTCTTGACTAGTTAAACGTTACTTAAACTATTTTTCAAAGATAACAAGTATTTAAAGTAACGAATGAAAAAACCATTTAGAATTTTGAGAAGAATCGAAATATGTACTGGTACAGGAAATTTTGTTTAAACACGTTGAATTCAGCTGGGGTTTTGAACCCGAATTTATATCAGTTACAGTGACTGAGTCATTTATGTATATGAATAAAGAAAGGTTTCCATAACAAAAAAGGAGAAAAAAAAAACCACAGAGTGGTGTGTCAATGCAAATAATGGTGATAATTACTTTTGGTGACAAGTTTCTTAGTTTTCGAGGTATTATTGGTCAGTTTGTGTACGATGTTGTACGGACGAAGTTGACGTGTTTCTAACATTGTACCGTTTTCTCTATTTTTAACTGTGGTGATACTGTGCCACCACAGTTCCTGCAACTACCACCCCACTTTCCCTTTTCTCCTTTCCCATGCCTCTCATTTCACACTTCCTAAATATCAAACAACCATAACATATAATTTATAAATATTATGGTGTGATTAGACGAAAATCGACACAATTTTATTCTTTTAACATTCATGGTGAGTGTTTCTGTATGACTAGCAGTTATATCAGCATGTTTACGTAAATACGAGTTCATTTTTCATTCTAAAATAATGTGTAAATATGAATAATTGTTTAATCTTGTTTATCAAATGAAAATGTCTTCATAAGCTGTGAAAAGTATAAGCCACTTTCTGAAGGTATCGAATAATTTTTTTCTTGGGTTCTTTATTTTTTATTATGCATACGTACAAAAAACATGACCAATGAAGGAATTTGAACCATAGGGAGAGATGATTTGGAAAGGGTAGTTATATAAATATATTATTTTTTGTGTGTGAAAGGTTCTATATAGACTTCACTGTCGTCCTTTATATGCATATTTTTTACATGTCCTTTTATAGAAAAATTGCAGCATCATTTTCGTATATTTTTCATTATTGTGGAAATTTCTTTTTTGGGGCAGTTGGCGTCTTGTTTTACTAAAACAAGCAAGGGATGAGGTTTCAATTTTCCATAGCCATGTAATAAAATAATTTGTTTCTTAATATGGTGTTGGGAACACAAGGTGGATGAATAAGGAAAGCTGGTCTGTGTCTGTGCTTTCTTTCTCTCTTGGCTAAAGTAGGTCAAATCCAACTCTTTTCTTCAACGTATCTCAATTATGTAGCACTCACTTTTCTTCTCTTTCTATTATTTATCTGCAGTTTGTGTGCTTTCTCTTTTGGGCTTCTTGCTTTCTTTGGATTCTTGCCTCTCATTTTCTCTCTTTCCCTTTCCTTTTCTAGCCTCAAGCCTTTATTATTCCTAGCTCCCTCACTTGGTTAAAAAGATCTCCCTTGATTTTGCCAATTTGGTGCAAATCTTCTTCCTTTTGCTGGCTCAACTTTTTCCTTTACTTACTGAGAGAGAGACCTGCTTGTGTTTCTTGCTGGTAAGTATCTAAGCACAAAACAAAAAAACAAACCTTTTCCTCAGTGAGTGTTTAGATCCTCTGCAGGGAAGAAGCTTAAATTCACTCATTTTTCTGTTTCTGTTACAGTTTTTGTTTTCTTCTACTTCTTCTTTGACTTCCCACTTCTTTGTAACCTCCCTCCTTCATAAACATTTCACCCTTTTTTTGGAATTTAATGAACCCTTTGACTGATTGCCCTTCTAAACTGTTGCATTTTTTCTATCTGCTATAGCTTTCTGTGTCTTCAAGTACAACTTGGAGGGCTCATATATTTGCTACAAATCTTTCCATTTCTTCCATTTCCCCATCATCACAAGGTTTAATTTCTTGGCTTGCTCTATAGCTACTTGGTGAGGACTCTCTTCTTGACCTTATGTATGTGTGCGTATATAAGCTAATTTTCTTTTCTTTACCCAATATATGTGAGTGTCAATGAAAGTAATTTGCTAGTTTCATATCTATTTTGGGGTACTGATGATTCTATGAGCAGAAAGTAGAAGAGATGGTGAGAGGAAAGACTCAAATGAAGCGTATAGAGAACGCCACAAGCAGGCAAGTAACATTCTCGAAGAGGCGAAATGGGTTGCTGAAGAAGGCTTTTGAGCTATCAGTTCTGTGTGATGCTGAGGTTGCTCTTATCATCTTCTCTCCAAGAGGGAAGCTCTATGAATTTGCTAGCTCCAGGTACCATTATTCTCCTCCTTCAACTTTCCCTTTTCTTCTTCTTAAATTAATTCTGTGCTTCCGGTAATTTTAGCACCCCTTTTGAAACCAAGATCAGTTTCTTTAATCTGTGAGCTAGTAAATTTCATGCATACTTATAAGATACATATGCATGTGTGTTCTTTTACACCATATATACTGTTATGTAGCTTTGCTAAACACGAATACACAGTGGTGGATACTGCATAGGATCTGGTTTAATTTGTTATTCATACTTTTTGTATTAAGTTTTTGGGGTGGATTATTGGACCTAAGCAAAGAGAGATGGTAACACACACCCTAGAAAGAAGAGAGAACTATAGTTATGATAAAGAAAAGGAGATAAAGAGAAATGGTGAGTGTCAATGAGTTTCTACACTAATTCTTTATTGTCCAGACATAATTACTTGAGATTAAAAGACAAATTTGATTGTAGTTGACAATATTTTACATCTGCAATGAACCTAATAATTCCTAATCTCATCCTTTATTTAGAGCTTAACAAATTCTTAAACTGATGGGTGGGCTAGCTTTGTATATGGCTTCTTCTATTAGGCTGCAGGTATTTTCTAAGTTAAAATCGAACCAATGACGAGGTTATATACACCTTGATGAGTAATTTTAACATAATTAAGCAATAGTTCACACCTCCTCAACAAAACATTATGACGAAAGGGTGGAATGAGTAAAGGAACCTTGTTCCCTCAGTAACGGGCAAAGAAGAAGTTTGTACATGTAGGTTAGTGATTAGTGATGTATCATATGTACTGAAAACTGACATTTACAAGAATCATGGGATGGAGAGAGAGAGATAAAGATATTCTTGTGCAGCACCACATAACGATGATTTGATTCCTCTTGTAATATCGACTGATCCATAAGTATTTTATCTACAATTAATTAGTAGGGTCGGAGACCCTACTTTTTATCATCGAACGAAGTGTGGAAAACCTTAGTGTGATGTTCCAAAAATAAGTAAAAAAAGGAAAATGTTACTCTATCTGCTTGGAGCTAGTGTTGCTCCATGAAATAATGTGCAGTGTGATTTAGTATCACGAGTTCACACATTCTAAGGTGTATATTATTATTATTGGTCAAAGAATCTATGTATAGAAAGTTTTTTTTGTAAGAATCATCATGCAGGTGCATTCATAACACTAAATACTACAATTCCTTTTATATCTGAATTATTATATATAGCCCTCTCATATATATATATATATATATATATATATATATATATATATATTTGTTTATTTGAAACAGAAAATGTTCAACTTAAGATCTAGCCTATCTAGAAATCAAGTCTCAAACAAGAATGTAACTAAGAGTCATATGTGAGATTGGTGTAGCTTTCATTACGTATAACAACAACTTTGAAGTGACAGTGTTTTGAGCATATAGCCTTAAGTGATATAGACAAGAAGATTTTCTAGCTGGAATTAGAAATTGGAGCTTCTCTTGTTGGAGCACTTGAAAATTGTGCTGCCAGTTTTGGAGCAATATATATAGTTTTGTGAACAGTTCGAACATTTTCTAATAAACTAAGTTAAGGGTGTATGCTTAAAAGGCATAGTGGAATGCTGCATAAAATAATTGAATTGTCTGCAAACTGACTTTGGAGAAAGAGTTAACAAACACCGTGAAAAAACTTAAATATAAAACTTTGCTGTGCTTGTTCCTACAAATTTATTCATGTCGTTTTCTGAAATTTACTTATGTTCTTTAATACTATTCAATTGTGTCTGTTTTTCCTTTTTTTGAGGGGGCAGAGGGGTGTGGTGGTGGTTGTCTCCCCTAATAAACCCTTTTTGAAATGCTAAGGAAATTAAACAAAATAAAAAATGGACTGAAACACAAAATGATGTGAGGAGACATGCATTCAAACAAACTTATAAGTGTTTCTTCTGTTCCTTTTTACAGGAACAGTGAGAAATATCAATTGAAAACGGCACTTCTTATACCTAAATAACAAATTTTACATCTTTTGGCACCAGGAAAAACGAGACATGTTCATGTATCTTTTATAATGTTTTTGGATTTTTTTCCTGAATTTGGAAAGTTATCATCACGAACTTTTAAATTATCATTGTTTTTGTATCTACTGAAAACAAAAGCTTCAATAACACCTTTCAAATTATACTATATATTAATGAGCATATAAATAAACTCTCTAGATGGCATGTATAGCTCAACCTTTTTTTTGTTTTTTTTAGATTAAGGAATTTAGTTGATTATACTCTTTTCCATCGTAAACTATATTTTACCACATTCATTTGCGACCATGCAAGAATATCTTATTAAGGGTTGATTTCATAAAAATGCTCAAATTCTAAAATGTTTTCAGTAAACCATTTGTTTACTTAAAGCTTACATTCTCTTTATGTTTCTATGTTCCATTCATTGTTTACAGACATTTGTCTTCTTTACTGTTAGACTTCAAACCATTTTTTTTTCCCTTAAAACCTTAACACTTTGAATTTTATTTTCTGCTTCTGTCTTCTTTTTGCAGCATTTACAAAACAAGTTAAAGGGTTTCAAAATGTGGCTACTAAGATATGGCAAGAAATTATATATAGTCTTTTATGTTATGTTCATTTCTATGCAGTTTTCTCTTTGTTTACTCAGAAATGGCAAATCAACTTCCTTCTTTACTCAACAAGTTGAAATGAGTAAATAATGTTAATAAAAATAAAATAAACTACAATTTAATGTCTTCATCCTAATATCAAAACACTAGGGTTTCTTTTATCACTAAGAAAATAGGGGTCCGATAGATATTCTTTTAGTCTTTTATTTTGATGCATGAATTTAATAATATTTATTAACTAAAAGAATAACATAATTTTTCTCTCATGAAAATTATTAAAGGGGTTTTAATGTACTAAGACCCTAGCACTATATTCAAGTTAAAGAAAATGTTTTATATTTGTATCTTTTGCTTTGATTCTGATTATAAAAAAGAATTGATCAAGTAAATAACAAAATACAACATGTTCATAATTTATTGTATAAATGTATGATAATCTCTTAAAAGACATTGAGAATACTATCCCTTAGTTTGGTAGAGAGAAGAGGAAAGAAAGAGATAATTAATTTCAGTGGTTTGATTTAGGAAGGAGATAGGAGAAAAATACATATTTATTTTTTTTACTTTCTATTAAATTAAATAAATTTAAAAACATTTTCTTTTTATTTTTTTTTACTTATTTCTATTCTAGAAAACTAAACATTTAATTTATTTATTCTCTATTTTTACTCTTCCTATTTCTTTTCTTGTAAACTAAATATAGAAAGAATAAAAAAAACAGTACTTTCAAATCAAACTGACCGTTATTTTCTTTCTTTGTCATGCTGTCACCTCAAAGAAATATTTAATTAAACAGCGATATTTCAGTTTTAACTTCCAATACAACACTGCCCTACTACAGGTTCCCTTACAGTCATTATAGTTTGTCAGATGGAATTGTCCTTCACCCTCACAAAAGTGGACACGTTAGCCTCCTTAGTTGAGTTCCTAGTTCAGACCAAAAGATAGTAACAAACCAAAAACTTCTATCACTTGATGAAAACCAACACATTATCCTGGTATATAAGGTTCAACAAAAGGTTTCTTCTTAATGGTTGTAGTTGAAAAACGCCTGATTCAGATACCCTTTCTGCAAGAGGTTTATATAGTCTTATAGCATGGGGCTCATTTGAATTAGCAAGGTAGGAGGAGTATTGAACCTGAAGCTTCTATATAGTTTATAACATTAGGTTGTTTTTAGTATATGTAGTTTATTTGTAGGGAAACTTAGCTGGGTCTTTTTCATCTCTCTCTATATATTTTTTATTGGAGTGCCCTCAATTCAGTTACTAGATTTCTTCTTTTGCTGATAAAAGGTAGAAAATGCTTTTCTAAAAGAAAGGTGAAGGAGGAGGGGGTAGGATGTACTTAAATGTTACCCTTGGTTACTTCTAAATTGATGAAAGATCCATTATTTTAGGTTTTGTTTGGGTTAAAGAAAATAAATGGTGAAAATAGAGAAAAAAAAAAGTAAGATGAGGGAAGAGAAATAAATAAGAAATAAAATCAATGTTTAATTGGTAGGTAGAGTAGAAATATGTGAGAAATAGAAAGATTAATAAAAATAAATAAGAAATAATAAAGTGGGTTTTACCATCTTTTTTCTCCTCTCTCTTTTAACCTAAATCATCAACATTATTTTTCTTTTCCTCTCATTCCTCTCTACCAAACATGGAGTTGATCAAAATTATGTGTATGTAATGGAGATATATGATTAATTTAATTGTAAAGTGAAAGAATTTGAAACGTAAATCATGAATTTAATTTTATAAAGATTAATATTAGTAGTTAACTATAGTTTTGTCACATCTTATTTGGTGTAATGATAACTATTTAAATTACTAATATATATTTTTGTAAGTTGGTGATTTGATGGTTTAGAAGTTTGGAATACCCTATTTAAAAGGTTTTATATGACAAACAATTCCCCTACATTGCCACTTGATTTAGTTAATCTAATCTAATGTAAACCTAAAAACTTAACCAACTTAATTTATATATAGTCTTCATCACCATATATGTTAGTGAATTACATTGGAACAAATAGAACTAAGTTGAGTTTTAATACTAAAGTAACTTATAACAGCATAGTTCTTGGCTTTCTGTGTTAGAAATTGTTGTACATTCCAAGAAACTATAAGAATAATAAAGGAAAGGGGAGAAAAGCTTCAACTTAATTTAGGTAACATTGTTTGTAAACTTATAAGTAGACTCGTTTTGTAACTCATTTTTCTTAAAAAATTAATTTATTTTACAGAACATGTCTATGAACTTTTAAAGGGACTCAGTCGTAAGTATGAAACCTTGGCTAGCTTCTATGAGCTACTTCAACCATCCTTGATCAGTCTAGGGTTTTTGCTTATCATGAAGAAACAAAACTGCCACAAGACACTCAAGAATGAATCCTTGTATGAGCTTGGTTGGATGAAATGATGAAGGAGAAAAATAAATAAATTAAAAAAGTAAATAAAAAAGAAAACTTTTGAATTATTTTCTAGAAATCAACCTTTTTTTTTTCATTTAGCAAGCATAGTTTCCCTTTAACAAAGGGAATATTTTGTTTTCTTTTCGTTCACCCAATCATAACATTAATTTATTTAAATGCATAAACATTAACAGAATTAAAAAGCTTCATTGTTTGTGTTGTTGTTCATATAGTGGTCTTACCTATTTGTCAAATACGAATCAATATGTGACTTTTAGAAATATTTTACTTTCGAGTTGGATTCAAACTCTGGTTAAACATGAACATATTAAAGCTGTACCAGTCGTTAGTATAAAGTGATAAACTACAAGAAAAAAAAATCGATTAATTTCCAAGAAACGAACTTAATCTTATTTGAGCTAAACCTTGAAAGGTTAAATTTAATCATTATTATGAACAACAAACTAAATAATAGTTATCCACACAAAGCAGTAATAGAATCATAAAATAATCCCAAGCAAAACTCAAGAATGAGAATGAATTCTTATAGGGGTCTCTTTTACCTTAGTTTTCAGTTTTCTTTTGGGAATTAGCACTCCAACCTTTAAAAAAAGAATAAAAAAAGAATGAGACATTAGAATATGATTTTTCCTAACCCTGACCTAAGGACCCTTAACATTCATTAATTCAAATTAAAAGAATTAAATTGAAGATCAGATTAAATGTGATTAAAGTTTAATTTCTTGATACATCAACACTTTCTAATCTCTATTCCTAAATAGGCCTTTTGGTTTTATTTTCAATCCTTACTCCAATTTATCAATTTCCATTAGAGATTTACCATGTCTCACATGAATAGTCAATTCTTAGGAAAATTGGAATTAGAAATAAGTAGCCAACAAGAGTAAGTGAACTTGAATCAGGAGCAAAACTTCAGATTACACAAGTTAGGGTTGGGACTCCTCATTCCCTGATTACAAATGTTTAGTTACTCATAGAATGAGGATCTAGAATAAGAAAAGAGATCAAGTTTTTTTTTTTTTTCAAGCCAGAAAAGAGATCAAGTGTTCCATTAGATAGATGTTGATGAACTTTGAAACATGATTCCTATAAAATTGAAGTTCCACTGTAGAAAGATCTAGAGTGAAATTTGAGTTATAATCTGACTTCCAGAACCTAAGTTCTGATGTTAGTAGCTATTTATGTGTTTCATAGCAAAATTTGGTGTGGTCATACTTGATTCTGGCTGCAAGTGTTTCATAGGTCATTTATTTGAAGTGTTGATGTGCTCATGGCTTTGCTCACATATGGACTGGTGTGTTAAAGTTGACACAAACTCTTCCAAATTTAGACCAATAACCTTCCCAATGTGCCTGTGATGATTATTAATAGAGAAATAAATGACAAACACAGAAAAGAAGACAAATAATCACAATTCAATATAAGAGTTCCCACAAACACAAATCAAAATGGAACATAAAAATATCTCAAATTTCTATGAATTACTTACATACACCTCTTGTTTACGTCTACAAAAATAAATATCTTCAATCTCAAATGCAGATCATTTGAAAATTCCTTTTGACTTAGTGTATCACCATACTGTCACTTGTTCAAAAATTACATAAAAACTGATAAAACATTTTCCACAAAATCCTTCTAATTTTATAATTAGGGTTTGTGACTTTCACTAGGAAGGTATTTTCACAATTTTTGATTCTTTGGATAACCTATGCAATTAATCCTTGGTTTAACTTAAAAGTTTTCACCTCTATGGACCTGTGTTTTTTTTTTTTTTTTTTTTTTTTTTTTTTTTTTTTTTTTTTTTTTTTTTTTTTTTTTTTTTTTTTTTTTAATTTTTTTTTTTT
>Ga0099825_1006545_pt1 | contig 14518 bp, 7 predicted proteins | sample SiratroredBW_FD_76838 | JGI IMG/M metagenome (GOLD analysis project Ga0099825, IMG submission 76838) | Root nodule microbial communities of legume samples collected from California, USA - Siratro red BW | ecosystem: Host-associated > Plants > Roots > Nodule | place: USA: California | collected... | reverse complement strand
ATGAAATACTTATTTATGACTAAAAAAAATAGTAATTATAAATCTTGCATGATATTTAAAATTCTAGATTAAATATATACATACATATATATACATATATTTAAAATTTTCGGGATGTTACAAACAAAGTCTTGGTTGGATTTTTGGGAAAACATGTAGAGGTTCAGTGAAACACAGAATCGAGAACCACGTTCACGAACAGAACACTGGCCAACACTGCTATGGTAAAGTACATTGTAGCTAATGTCCCTTCCTCATATAATTTGTTATTAGGACAATCTTCCCTAAATCGATTAGGAGTTGTAGTCTCTTTGGCCCATCTAAAGATGAAATTCCCACCATTGAGGAAAGGATAATAACCTTGAGAATCAATCAGAGAGTAGCCCGAAAGTGCTATGAGAATAGCCTACACAATAAGAGGGGATCTTACATTTGTCCCTGCTGTAAAAGAGACTAACGTCCTGGAAGTCGAGGTTATACCTCCTTACAAAGAGCGGGGACCAAAACCTATTGGGGGATCAAGGAAGTACCCCTTGGAGAAGGAAAAACACTTAAGAAAGGGGCTGAGTCAGATGAATGAGTGGAAACTAAACTTGTCTCAATTTTAAAGAAAGACATCAACGTATTTGCTTGGACGGTAGCCAAAATGCCTGACCTTGATCCTGACTTTATGTGTCACCGTTTGACCCTCGATCCAAAGGTTAAGCCTATTTGTACAAAGTTGATGAAAGTTTAGTGATGAAAAAAGTGAAGTGGTCAAGGAAGAAATTATGAAACTTTTTAAGGATAACCATATTTGAAAAATTCAATATCCCGAGTTGTTAGCCAACGTAGTAATGGTGAAAAAAGAAAAATGGAAAGTGGAGAATGTGTGTAGAGTTCACCAACCTGAATAACATTTGCCTGAAAGACTTATACCATTTCCCGAACATAGACACATTAGTAGACAACGCCTCTGGTTGTGTTTATTGAGCTTCATGGATGTCTATTCCAAATACAACTAAATTTGGATATATCCCTAGGATGAAGAGAAGATTGCTTTCATGACTGAGACAACCAATTACTGCTACAAATTAATGTCGTTTTGGTTTAAGAATGTTGGAGCAACATACCAGGGCCTTATGAATAAGATACTATAGCCAATAGTGGGAAGGAACTTGCAAGCTTACATTGATGACATGTGGTAAGATCTAAAGAATGAGGCGAACACCTTTCCGACTTAGAGGAGAGTTTCAACACCATTGGAGAATATCAGCTCAAGCTTAATCCAAATAATGTATATTCGATGAGAAGGAAAGTAAGTTCCTCAGGTTTTTGCTGATCAAGAGGGGTATAGAGGTCAATATGGAGAAATGCTCTGCCATAATTAACATGAGAAGCCCAACGAACGTAATGGCTGCCTTGTTGCAGTTTTGGTCCAAGGGAGGAGATAAAGGGTTTCCTTATTTCCAATGCCTTAGAAAAAATGAATGTTTTATCTAGATCGAGCAATGCGGAGAAGCATTCTTGAAGTTGAAATAATATCTGTCAAACCCCCCGGTTCTGAGCAAATCAGTGCCAAATAAACCACTCCATTTGTAGCCTTTTGTTATTGTCAATTAATGTGCGATATCCATGGCAAATATCCGTATTTTATCCTTTCTTTGATAGTTGTCACATGCTTAGTAGGTTGTGATGAAGACAACGAACATGGAAAACATCAATGATGAATCTTAATCTTGAGTACCATCCTTCAATCTAAATTGAGATTTTGTCTTTATCCAAAATTAGAATATTGGTGTTATTGTAAAATTTTACTATAGACTTGATTGATTCATCTAGAAAAGAAAATAGTTCCATGTTTTCACACATATGGTTATTACAATCAGTATCTGTATACCAAATGTTTTCATCTTCTAAAAAATTATTGCTTTCCAAAATAAACTTTGATTGAATTCTCACCAATATCTTGGAATTGATTTTCTGCAATGCTAACTTGTCATAATCTACAATTTGCTACTTTGTGACCAAACTTTCCACAACGAAAGCAATTAAAATTATTTCTTGATAAAAAAATAAAAAAAAACTCTTCTACCTCTACCGCAATTAGCAGAGCAAGAATTATTGTCTATTCTTGCTTTAGTAGATGGTGTGAATTTATTGTCTCTCCATTGGTTGAAATTACCATTCCTTTTCCTCTAAAATTACCACAACCTCTTCCTATAGAGTTTTTTCTTCCTTTGTTGGTGAAATTATCACGACCTCTACTTTATGTACTTTGACTAGATTTTGCTATGTTTTTTAGATTTACTTGACTCTTTAATGCTTCTTCATATATTTTTTCTAGTTTTCTTCTTACATGACTTTCAACGTCTCCTTGTAATTTTGCTACTGACATAGTATATATGTTGTGAGACTCTATTATCATAGTCACCACAATGGTTATATTTGATAGAAAAGGTATGCAAAATTTTCTCCACTACCTTGTTATCTAGTCTCTCTTCTCTATATACCCTCATCTTATTAACAAGTTCAGTAATACAAGTGAAATATTGTTCAATACTTTCTAAGTTGGTAATCTCATTTGTTATAATCTCTTCTTAAGGATTGCAATATCTCTGTATGATAACTTTAATGTGTCCCATGCACTTTTAGTAATATTTGCAATTTGCAAATTTTACAAAAAAATAGAATAGTCTACTCCTTGTTGGATTTACGATAATGTCAACTTGTTTTTCTTTGATATATTGTAAGATTTTAAATGGATAGTTATCAAATTCCCAATAATTATAATCTAGTTTTTCATCTAGTTTGACACTTGACCATATAATATTATAATTGGTTATCATTTCTCACTCTTATAATATTCTTTTTATCGCTATGATAACTCTCTTATCTCTTACTCACTATATTAATTTTTTCTCTTTCTCTTTAGTGCCCACACAATCTTTTAGGCTCACAATAACAATATTGAATCTAACGAGCCCTAATATCAATTTAATAATAGTAAAATATTATAATACATGAATAAAGTTTTCACTCATAGAAGCATGAAGTAAGTAAGAAAGATAAATTCTTAAAACATTATTCAATAACGCATCATCATTGTTTTATCGTATGTAAATACCTTTATATAGGTTTCATAAAATACATTAAATAATTAAAATAAAAAATATGATTACCTCTTAAATTGAAAGAAAACCTATAAAAATAATAAAAAAAAGTAACTTTGTAAAACTTCATTGATTTCTATCATTATTTGTTTGAAAATTTGAAATGAATATTGATGTGTATGTATCAATATCTTTATTAGAAAGATATAGTTTGATTTGTTATCATTGCGTAATTGCTTCTACCCTTAACAAAAGGTTTTTTAAGACTAAAACATTCAAATCTTACTGAGACCAATTTTACTCGAATGAATTGGATGCAGTCAAAAAATATTAGAATAATTTAAATAAAAGTTTGAAAAGTAATCGCATGATTCATAAACTTTATTGTAGGCATAAGTTGAAGATAAGGTGAAAACTTACATAGGGCCCAACAAGGTGTGAATAAAAGGAATGTTGAAACTCGTGGGCCGTGAGGTGGATAAAAGGACCCATGGTTTGATGGTTATGCAGTGAATGAATGAAGCTGGAAGTAGTTGTATATATTTTTCAAACACGCGGGTTTTAAGTTTCAACGACAGTTTCTAGACGTTTTGCCCTTCCAAGGCCTTTGCCGACTCAGAAGCTGAGCTAATTCCGCATGAAAACCGAGGGAGGACGTAAAACGACGTCACTTTCAATCGTCCTCTCCTTTTGGTATCAACATTTAAGGTCAGCTAACCCAATAAATAAATATATTGGCTCATAATAAGATGAATCTAAAATGACTCAATTTAATTGGTTTATTTTTTTTAAGTATGTTAGAAAATTTATAATTTGACTAGACTTATCATGTAACAGTGAATTAAATATGATAATTTATTTAAATATATTTTATTTTATTATTTTTTATTTGTCTCATGTATTTATTATAATATAATTAGAATGGATAAACTTAACGTATAACAAGTATTTATTCTTTTTCTTAACATTAAATACAAGAGGTTATCTTATATAATTAAGTAAATAAATAAATTAATCATTCAAATTATTTAGATACTTATTAAACAATATTCTAATCTTGAAAAAATTAAAGTATAAAAGAATAATAAATAATTATAATAAAAAAAGTATAAAGAGATTCAACATATAAATTAAGTGAATTAAATTCAATTTGGTTAATATTTATAAAAATATATATTTTTTCTAACCCAACTTAATTTTAATCCTTGATGAACCAAATTGGCTGAGTTTAAGTTCATTTTAATACCTCTATTAATGTGAGACCCAATAATTAATAAAAAGAGAGCATGATACTCATTGTTTCAATTATTTTAAGAGAAAAAAAAAGAGTAAGAAATATATTTTTAAAGAGAATAAAAGCCTAAATTATCTATATTTATATTCACGTTAATATTTGTTTAAATATTTTTATAAAAAATAAAATCAAAGTAAAATAAAAATGATATTATAAAATATCTTTTTCTTTTCAATATCATATACCAATTTATAATTATATAAATTTTAAATAAAATATCATATTATAATTACATATGTCTATTTTATATGTATATAAATAAAATTGTGACTTATATGGGGGTGGTGTACATGTATGTCCAAAAGCAATGGATATACTTAATTAGTGAGAATAAATGTAAAATGTATTTCAACCTCTTAAGTAATAATATATTATTTTTACTCGAGTTGAGTTGTAATTTTTTAAGGTGATCTGGACGGTTGTGTTAAAATTGAGTAATGGATAGAGACAACCAAATAGGAATTTACTTGTAGAAGATTCTCCAATACTCAAGTTATTAAGAGTGTAGAGATAATGATAATGAGTATTTTTGTGAATAAATAGAAGAATGTGTGTACTTTATGTGATATTAGTCTCTATCTATAGGATGTTATGGGTAAAGACATGTAATTGTTATTAATAATTTAGCACTGAATCTCTAATCAATTGTCATAATTAGAATTAATTAGAGAGTTACAAGTAGGTTGTAACATATTTTCTTGAATCTAGCACCACCATTCCAGTAGGTACATAAGTCCCCCCAAGTTCAGATCCAAGCAATAAGTGAATGAAATTGTTGGGTAAACAATTTTGCCTTGACCTACCAATCTGTTTAGTATTAAAGTCGACTAGGGCAATCACGCCAAATTGGATTTATCATATTCACTTTAAGGCTTTGCTTGGATTGGATTTATCATATTCACTTTAAGGCTTTGTTTGGATTGGGAAGTGGATTTGAGGGAGTGGATCTGAGTTGATTTGAGATGAAAGTGTGTGGAAAGTTTGATTGTTTGGATTAAGAGAAATATAGTGAGAAAAGAATGAGAAGTTTATAAAAGTTTGTGACTAATGTGATAGCTGTAATTGATAAAATAATATTTTTAATAGATAAAATTATAGTTAAAAATAATTTAAGATTAAATATAATTAGTTTATTGGATATAATTGATAAATTATTATTTTAGTTATAAAAAATATCAATTATTTTAAAATTAAAATTAAAAATTAAATTAATAATAATATTATTAATATTATTTTATAAATTTATTTTAATTATTATTATTTTTTATTATCATTATTTGTATCATTATAATTATTATTTATAATTTATATTTTTTTAGTTTCTAATATTTATTCAAATTTTGTTTTCATAATTATTTTATTAAATTTATTAATAATTTAATTTTATATATATATATATATATATATATATATATATTAATGAAAAGAATGATAAATGCATGCTTCACCCTCCGCCCCCTACAAATCTTCTCCCTCAGCGAAGAAAGACTGTAGATGGTTAGGATTCATTTTTTATTTCTTGAATTTCAAACTTTTTGCTCATTTCTTCGATGTGCAACTTTCCATCTACAGAAACAAACACACCATAACTATTTGGTGTAGGCTCTGAAGCCGAGTTTCTTTATGTGACATTCATCTTGTTAAAAATTAGTTTTGATGTAATCATTAACATTGGAACGCTTCCCCATAAGTATTTAATAGAGAGAAGAAAGGGGTAGACAAGTTTGTGTTGTGACATCATTTAGGAGGCGTCTACCTTTTTCAATCATATTGTGCCACATAGCCCTACCATTATGCGACACTACATTTTTTTGGATTTTGGCACATTAATGAAGCACTTCTCCTAAAGTCTTTTCAATTGCTTGATTTTGAATGCAAGCGATTACACTTTGAACATTCAAGCGACTATTTAGGTCTTCTGCATTCAAGCTCCCTACACCGTTTCTTGCTCTCTATGTTTCTTGTCACTCTAGGTACGCCCATGGCTTTCCTTTCTTCTTTTTTCTGATTCATGGTAGGAGTTTATTGAGTAGGGAGGTTACTCCCATTGCGGGGGAAACTTCCTTCAGTTGCACGAAAAAGAAAAACGCCCCACCAAAAGCCATCAGGGACCTCTAGCGGACCCACAAAAGATAAATATCCCCCTATTGCTGACCTTGAATATTCTAGGGTGTATGGAGAGGTGGTTTCATATGCCTTAGTGTTTAACTCTAAGCAAGTGATCAAATAGTTTGTTGCCTCTTTCAACATTTGTAACGAGTCAATGGCTGAGTACGTTGCAGCCAAACATTATGGTTCAGATGAACGAGTATACATGAAATGTAAACCTAATAGTTATGATTTCACCTACATATACGAGTTTCTCTTCAAGCAATTTGATATTCTTTTTCCATTGTCGACTTTAGAAGCCAAGATGCTAACTACAATGGATGTGGCTCCGAGTCAACTTTATCCTAATAATTAAAATCTTTCCAAATACTTCGCCAGCTAGATATTGAGCTCACTGTAAATAAATTCATGTATTTCTACCAAGTAAAACACAGTAATCCAATCGGTTGGGTTTCTTTGAGTGTCGCTCATAATGGACCTCTTTTCACCTTGTACAACTCTTCATTTAAGAACTATAAAAATAAATTCTTCAAACTCAAATGTGCTTCCAAGGACTCTCAAAAATGTCTTCTCTTCTACCCTCACTTTCGTTTGAGGCTTCAGCAAATTCCTGTAAAGCTTAAGCCCAAAGTTGAGTACCTACTTTCGGTCAAGGAAAGGGCAAGCATAGAAATTATTAGACATAGGAGGGTCACAGTGTTCCCTTTACCGAGGACCCCTCGTTTTATTTTTAGGTATGAATTATGATTTTACTTACCTCGTGTATCTGGACGATGTCACTTTTTTGACTAACTATGTTTCTTCTTTGTTTGTATATACGTTATGGGCAAGGACTTTGATTTTAAGAAACTTTGTGCTGAGGTAAGAGGTCGAGACTTGGCTACCAACTTCCAAAATCCCGCCAAGAAGAAGAAAAGTGAAGTGAGTCAAACTTCGTCGGCAGGGGCCTCTATTGCCAAGTCGACTTCCACTCTCGTTGGAGAAAGCTCTGAAGACCAAGTTATTTCTTCTCAAGATCCCTCCAACCAAACTCCTCAAGTGGAGCCAACTCCATCACCTTCACGCCAAGCTCCACAAAGCATTCTCAGACTTTGCCGCCACTTGATTTTGAATTTTGGTTTCTATTAAAGGATTGTTTTTGAATCCTTGTTGAAAATTCAATTATTTTCTTTAATTGGAATTCTTGGTTGGTTTGTTTAATTCCCATTAATCTCTTTTTTGAGGTAGAATATAAACATGTCACGAGTAGAGGTTTGAAGAAGAATGAGATACTAAATACATTAGTAGATGCTTGTTTTGTTGATTGGGTTTATTAAATTTGATTAACACTTGTTTTATTAAGTTTAATTCTGTATGAATATTGAAAGAGTTATAATCTTTTGTTATCCAATGCTGAAAGATCCAGTGGTGAAAGAACTTGAGAGTCAACTTGCTTTCTTAATCACTTTATCTCATCTTTTACATTCTCTACTTAATAATCTCAACCCCCTTTTAATTTACTATTTTTGTTAACTTTTATTGCTTTCAAACAAATTTGAAATGTTGTTTGACTGAAGCTACAATTGGATTCTTTGGGAGATGACATAAGGTCAATTGTATCGTCTATACTAACATATTTTTGTATTAGACGGTCTAACATTACATTAGAATGTCTACACTAAACTATTTTAATTTGGTTGAGGAACAACAACGATCAACACTATACCTTGACAAGTTTCCAAATGCAAGAAAATCATTGATAGTGAAAAATAATATGACATGCATCTTGAAAGTTTCATTAGCAAACCCATCAAACACTTCAACCTCCTCATCCCACAACAACTTTAAATCTTCAATTAGTGGATTAGATACATCTATGTCACTTCCTGGTTGTCTTAGACCAGATAATATCATAAACAACATTATGTATTTTCGTTTCATGTACAATTCAAAAGGTAAGGTATAAATAACTAGTAAAATAGGCCATAAAATGTGGTTTGTACTCAAATTACCGAATAGACTTATTCCATTTGCAGCTAAATCAAGTTTAAGATTTCTTAACTCTTTACCAAATTTGGGAAACTTGTCACCAAACTTCTTCCATTGCATAGAATCAGTTGGATAGAGAAACATGTCTTCATATTTCCTCCCATTTGAATGTCATTTAAGGTTTTTAGCATCATTTGAGTTTGCAAACAAATGCTTAATCCTTGGAATGATCGGAAGATAGCACACAACCTTTAGAGGGGGTCCATCCTTTGTCCTCTCATGACTACTATCTTCATCTTTTTCTTTCAATTTGTAATGTAATATAACCCACACCTTGTACATTTTTTCAACCATTCAGAATCTTTCCCATATAATATACAATCACTAGGACATGCATGTATCTTTTTATACTTAATACCCATCGAAAAAAAAAATCTTCTTAGCCTCACAATTACGATTACGTAGAATATTTCCCTCTAAAAGTATTTCCTTCAACAAAACAATCAATTTTGTGAAGCTTTTATCTATCCATCAATTAATTGTCTTCAAATCCATTAATCTTAACATTGTTAACAATCGTGTGAACTCAATTGATCCATGATACAAGGGAGTCTCTACATCAGTAGACATATTTACATATACATATGCTTGTCCAAAAGACTCAACTCCAACATTATGAATCTTGTCCTCCATTTGGTCTTCCTCCACTAGATCATCCATGGTAGAATCAACATATTCTTGAGATTCACACACACTTGGCAAATGTAATAATTCACCATGTCATGTCCAAGTTGTATAATTTTGTGGAATCCTATCACACAAAATTTGCTCCTTAATTTTAGTAGCTTCTAATTTTTTCCATTCAAACAATTAACCTAGGGACACCTAAACTTTACTCCATCAATAGTACCATTGGCATTACACAAATTGTATAAATTCTTCTACTCCTCTCTTATACTCATCACTTATGTGTGCTGAATTAATCCAATCTTGATCCATATATATGTTCTATAATCATCATTAACATTATGCATTAACTAAATATATATAAATCTCACATTTTTGGTCAAAGGTATGACTCTATCCCATTCAAGAAGATTCACTTTTATTATAATTCAATAGTACATAAACTTTAATCATCATCTCTTATATTTCATGAAATTTAAGCAACATTTCACATTGCTCTTCAAGTGACATGTTAGCCTATTTTTGTTAATGCAATGTAGCAAGTAATAAAACTATTGCTCTTTCAAAGGATCTATGAAATATAAGGCACTAAATATAATTATAATGAATTCATATTCAAGAACAATTCCATAATTTGATATTATGTGTAGAATTTAAAAACAATTAAAAGAATAATTTATATTTTTTTATCAATAATTGAATGTAGAAAAAGGATTAACAAAAATATGATGAACTTGCCAGGTTTAAATCTCATCAATCTTCACTTTCATGTATTAAAACATTTACTTTCTTTCATATCATTAATCAATGCCATCCCATAGAAATACTCAACCTCAATTCCTCAGTAGATGAGCCTACAATTATTTATTAATCGTCAATTATTTAATCAATTATATAAATAAATATTGTATTCTCACAAGGTTGTTAAGACAACGATTAAATCACGCTTTATTCCTAGACACAAACTTTCTTTGGAAATTTAATTTATATCTAAATGCAAGAGGTATTTTTCAATACTCTCGAGAATCGATAATCGAGTTATGAATCAGCACAACAAACACCATGTATTGAATTAAATTACTGATATAATAAAAGCAAGGACATAAATATTAAGCATAAATGATTACATGAGAGTTCAGAAAGGTTTAACCTAACCCCGACAACAGAGAATTTTAGCTCCTTATATACTTTAGAATATTAAACCTTACAAAAGAGCAATGGAATACGAAGAAGAATTCACAAGAAAGCCTAAGACTGTCTTCTAAGAATAAATTTCTATCTCCAATCGCCTAAGATACCTACCCGTAGTATAAGCAAATATTAAATAAACTAGAAACTTCAACGCTCATGTTGGCCCATGTCAGTTGCGCCAAGCACCACTAGATTATGTTATTGCTGCAAGTTATGAAATCTAACTTGCGTTGGGCCCATGTAATGTGCGTCGGACGCATTTCTCCGAACTTGCTCTTGGATTCTATTGCTCCAAACTCAAATTCTATGAAAACGTTTTTACTAAACTATATATTAAACGATCAACTAGACCGTCTACTAAACAATATTTTTTTGTCCACTGTGAAAAGAATATAAGACTCTATTCAACCCCTTTTCACTTTTGAAGTCAGTTGTATAAAAAAAACCTACTTAATCGGTGACAAAATAAAGTTGCGTAAAATTAATTTGTAATTTGGGATATAAATTTCAAAAATAACATATTCTAGAAATAGTCATTGTTAATTCTCTTATAAAAGGTCACATATTCTATTATAGTTAATTTGTATGATAAAATGAAAATTTTATCCTATTAAATATAAACATCTTCTTTATACACTTTAACTATCTTTTTCTCTTTTTACTCCGCAACTTTTATTTCGTCATTCAAACAATTTTTTATACATGATATTATTTTATATTCTCACAAATTTTATACTCTTAAATATCTAAAAGTAGTTACGATGAACTTTTTACAATATTACAACAAACAATTCAAAATCTCATTTAAAAAAATTAAGATAAAAAGAATTTGCAGATGAAGACCCACTGTAGAAAGTCATGTCGAAAATCAAAACTTAGATATTTGAAACAGGTTTTCACCGTTAAAAAAGTATAGAATTTTAATGTACAAATATGGTATACAAATTCAATATTCTTGTGTCGATAGTCTCGAGTTTCACGTTCAGAACAATTGATGATACCTGCTTCCTTGATTCAAACCATTATAACATCACACTTTCGTCATCAAATCATGCTTTCCAGGATTCCCACTCCCTTAATTCCTGATTAGAAGACTTTGATTCTTGACTTTAGTGCTCTTCAACTATTTAGACAAAACATCACAATTTGCTTTTAAACTAAATTCAAAGTAGCACTTTGGGAAAACTCCAACTCATCAATCTTCCAACTTCAAATTTTACCAAGATAATTTTGTCCATGCATAAAAATAAGATCTACTGGTGTAAATCTGAATTCAGAATGGGGTCATTATGCTAGATTGACTATAAAAGGATTGAAGCAAAAGCATTGCATAGTGTGCTTGTTTTAAATTTGTAAAACAGGGAAAAGGCAAAGAAAAAGTTGTAGTGAAATAGTGTGAGTGAGAGGAACTTTAGGCGCGTGCTACCTGCTCTCTCTTGAGAAACATTCACCTAATAATATACACAGATTCACCCTTTTATGCTAACTCATTTTTTAATAATACAAATTACATCACAAACCAAACCCATCCAATGGACGCAAATGCTTATGGCCTTTTGAAGAATGATATTGGAAGATATGCATGATTATCTAAGAAACAAAAGGGTCAAGAGTAGTGCCGTGAAGAAAGTAAATCACGCCCTTACCCCCACAAAATCTGATACAATTATGAAGTATCTTCGGAAGTGACGAAAAAAACAACGCAAGATTTCGTTCATGGGTTTGCTAGATGCCACGCCATTTGGTGAATGTACCAGAAAATTGAAAAATGCTTACTCATTTTCCACTGTTTCTTTCTTGACTGTCAAAAGAAAATCCAATGGCTACATTTCTCACCAATCGAAGCATTCCTGGTTCTAATTAATAATCGAGACTCTGCCTTCCAAACTTTTCCAACTCAAATTGTTGAAAATGGGTAGAACATGACAAAAATGTTTCTTGGTGAGAAACGTATACACTTTGATTAATTGCTCCTTGTGATCACACTGCAAAACCTTTGCTGGGATTTATGGATACCTATCAAGTTCTATTATTTAAACACTAAAAGTTTGACACTATCAAAAGTTCTAACAAAAAAATTGGCTCCAGATTTAGATTTTTCTTATTTAAATAAGAGGTTTGGACAATAATAAGGTTAGGTCATTTGGGGAAAGATGCACCAAGGACAACCAAGGATATTCAAATAACGAGTCACAAGTATAACACCATTTCTAATTAAAAGTTCTAAAATACTGAAGTTGTGGATATTTTTCGTGAAATGTTCAACTTTCAAATCTTTATTCAATTTGTGACTCAAACACACATTATTTTTATTATCTTATCCTATTCTAAATAATTGTTAAAATCTATTTTTTTCGACTTTTCACATCATATTTTATATGTTGTAACTTCTAAAATTAATATACATATTAATATGTAAAATAATAAAAAATCAATAAAACAGTTAAATTTTAATTTAATAAAAAAAATACCTAGTAGAAATGTTGACACACATAAAAAATTAATTAATTGATAATAAACAGAAATATCTTTGTATTAAGAAAAATATTGACGATGAATACAAATAATAATAAATAATAAGAAGAAGAAAAACATTTTGAATTGTTTCCTACTTTTGATGTTGAAATTCATGTTGAAAAATGATTTTTCCCTTCCTATTTTCATTTCCTTTCTTTTCATGATTCTTCGTAATGAACGCGGATCATTCCTGCAAGACCTAGTCACCGGTTTTTTTTTCTTCGTTCAACTTTACGCATTAAATTCGAAGTGACCTACAATGACTAACACAGATCAAAGACTCAAGATTTCGTGGTTCAACAAGAAGAGGGGCACTATAGCATAGGAAGAATTTGGAAACTTGCATGTTTTCACGTTAGACATGGTTTCACGACCCATTTTTTCCAATACAACTAATTAATTCACAACTTCTTTTATAATAATACTGCTGAATCTTTTTATTATACTTTCTTATTTCAAATAGTTGCTTTAATTTTATATAGTTATTCATATATATATACACATATATGTATATATATATACATATATGTGTATATATATATATATGTGTATATATATATATATATATATATATCTATATATATATATATGTATATATTACTGTTATAATTTATATTTTGTTTGTAATTTATAATTTAAATAAATCAGAGAAATGTGTAGATTGCAGATTTATACAAAAGAAATACAAGAAAAATAAATTATATTTGTAACATCCCATAAAATTAAAGCTTCTATTAAGGTAACTAAAGTATTAGCATCATGCAGATCTTACAGTACTCCATAGTTAACAAGCATCAAGATTACATAATAATGCTAAACTGAAATTTCAAAACATGTTTACAATATCATATACAAGTTTTTCAAAATATAATACTATTCTTAACAACATCTTTCAACATAGATGATCTCCCAAAGATCCATCTGCAGCACTATCTGCTCCTGTGTCAAGACACGATCATCACAGATAGAAAATCAAACACAATACAACCAAAAGCAAAGGGTAAGCTAACCAAATTTTAACAAATCAAAAACATTCAATTTCATGTATCATCACAATATAAGAATCTAACACACTACAAACATGACTCTACTTCTAGAAGACTCGTGCATTGAATAGACCCCGAGATATGCACCTGTCATACATCTCCATGTTGTGAATCCACACAGTCTCCACATAAATGAATCATCAATCATGTATGACAGGGTTAGTCCTCCTAAGACTTTTCTGACCAACTATGTTTCAAGCTACAGTCACCCAGTTTAGACCTCCTTCAACTCTCACCACCTAGTAATGATCATCTATTTGATTTGTATTACTAGTAGAGTCAGGATATCAATCGTTATTGATCAGATCCTTAGACAATGCATTTCCTAATTAACCAAGACACGGGTGTTTTCTTTCCTGAAAATACTATGCCTAGTCTTTAACCAACTTTATCAACACTTTTAATAATATCACATCACAATATAGATCTCTACTCATGCATTCATTCACTTTTAAATCTCAATCTCCACTTCAATCTCAACATTTAAAGAAGTCACTAAACCATCAATATAATTAAATTTAAATCATCAATTAATCTATTTTATTAAATACATACATTGCATTCCAAAAGAGTTAAACAATTGAAAACAAAAAGCCAAAAAAAAAAAATTTTTT
>Ga0099825_1006542_pt1 | contig 14519 bp, 6 predicted proteins | sample SiratroredBW_FD_76838 | JGI IMG/M metagenome (GOLD analysis project Ga0099825, IMG submission 76838) | Root nodule microbial communities of legume samples collected from California, USA - Siratro red BW | ecosystem: Host-associated > Plants > Roots > Nodule | place: USA: California | collected... | reverse complement strand
GTCGGGCCCTTTCTAAAAAAAATAAATATCTTTGTTTGTTATTATTTGCATTTTATTTCTTTCTTGGGAAAATAAATGTTTTAAAAAAAATCACACTCAGATTACTTATTTAATTAAAGGTACCGTCTTAGGACGGGCGTTGTGGGGGTGCTAACACCTTCCCCACACATAATCGACTCCCGGACTCGAAATCTGTTTTCGCAAACTTGCCTTATCTTGTTTTTTTGGTTTTCCATAATTTTCCTTTAATAAATTATGGTGGCGACTCCTCTGTTTTGAAAATTAAAATAAATTATTTTTGTTTGCCGTCCCCGTCGTGACCCCGGTTGCGAGAAGGTCTATCATCCAAACACTCTTATATACTCCATTCCCAAGACTATTGACTTCACAATGATTCATTTGCAATTAATATACCTTGATTTCCTTTCAATTCACAATACTCTGATTTCATTTCAATCAAAATGATTGTATATGAACTCATCATTCAGTCATAACAATAATCATATCATTTGAACAATTCTGAAGAATATAGATGCATATGTAGTCATGGTATCTTAATTTCCTTTTAAACTCCAGTACACTGGTTTCATTTCAATCAAAATGATTACATATGAGCCTATAACTTAGTCATCATAATACCTATCATATCAATTCAATCATACTGAAGCATATAAATGCATATGCAACCATGATACCTTGATTTATTTTCAACCCCTAGTACACTGGTTTCATTTCAACCAAAATGATTACATATGAGATAACTCAGTCTTCATACATATCATATCAATTCAATCATACTTAAGCATATAGATGCATACATAACTATGGTACCTTTATTTCCTTTCGACCTCTAGTAGTCTAATTTCATTTCAACCAAATTGGTTACATATGAATCTATACATCATTCATCACACACATCGTTTCAATTCCATCATGCACAACCATATTTATCCAATAATTCAAAATTCACAATATTCAGAAACAATCCTTATCTATCAAACTATCAATATCACAATTCATACTAGATACATAATCAACCAATTTCATCATAAAACATCTTTGTAATAGAAATTGAAACTTAGTAAATTTTATTCACAATCATGTCTTATAACATTGGTTATATTGAGAGTATTAAAACTAGCTTCCCTTACATGAAAAGCTCAAATTACAAAGCAAATCTTCCAAATCGGACAATAACATAAGTCCAAATTCTAGGGATCTAAAACAAGTTATCAAAATAACACCAAATTCTAGTGTAATCTTAATTAAGTTGAGATGAACACTTTTCTCAATTGTTCCCTCCAAGATTGATGACAAAAACTTAAGGAAAATAGAGAACAAATGATTCTTAGAGTAAATAGGAATTTACTTTGATTGAGATTCTGATTGATTAGAAATAACCCTAGGCTCTTCAGCTACTAAAAGGATCGACCAAATTCTAAAAAAGATGAAGTATGGAAGGTGAAATCGCGAGAGAATGGAGAGGGAGATATGGATGGGAATGGAGGGAGAGAGAGAAAACTAGTTGTGCACACACACATTGAGTGATGTTATGGATGACAATACAAATAACATGATAAAGTTTTTTAATTATATTAATCTTTATTCAATGTTATTTTTTATTTAAACTGAATTGATTTTCATATGAAGATAATGAATATGAAGAAAATCAAAATCCACATTTTTTTACGATTTTATTTAACAATCCTATCAATTTTGTTGTATCACAATTATATATGAGTTTTGAATTGTAAAATTATAGGATCTTATAATTTTATGATTAAAATCTTGATTTTAATTACCTTAATTGTATATAACACGAGATTGTTTTAAAAAAAATGTTAGGTATGCTAGTGTAAGTTTAACTAAGTCCACATTGAGTAGAAATGAGAATGTTGAACAACATATAAAAAAGAAGACCCACAAACCCAATGCCTTAAGATTTTGGGTTGAAGGTGGTGTCATTTCCTTGTATGGTTTGGCTCTTATCTCATTCTTGTTTATCTCCCCATGTTCCCCCTTTGAATTTTCTCAACAAGTGATATCAGAGTCGATCATTTGTGATGGTGACCGACTCAGATGAGTACAATTTGATCCTTGTATCGAAAGTCTTCCTGATAGAGGTTTCAAGAAAGCGTGTCCCGTTTAAGTGTGTAAAATGGCGGTACAAGTGAGGGTCGTTGTGAGTGAGGTACTCATGTTTAAAAATGTTGTTGCTCGAGGGGAGTGTATCAATATGAAAGAGGAACTCTCACTTCAGGAGGAGATTGTTAGGTATGCAAGTGTGAGTCTAAGTCCCACATTGAGTAGAAATGAGAATTTTGACAAACATATAAGAAAGAAGACCTGCAAACCCAATGCCTTAAGGTTTTGGGTTGAAGGTTGTGTCATTTCCTTGTATGGTTTGGCTCTTGTCTAATTTAGGATGTGATTATAAAAAAAATCTATTATCCATATATCAAGATAAGAATAAATAAAGAAAATTTGTGGAAGAACAAAATTTAACAAGAAAAACTAAAAATGAAAAGGTTAATACTCACATTCTTTTTAGAAGTACACTTATTATAATTGTTTTTTAATTCTTTGTAAGCTTTTCCTTTTCTTAATAATATTTAATTCTTTTATATTTCACGCACATTTTCTTAAATTTTAAAATTATATTTACACTCATAAAAGAGATTATTGTAATGGTTAGAAAAAAAAGTATAAATGTAATTCTAAAAACAAACGAAATGTCATCATAATTACTCAAAATAAAAAATATTTAAATATACAAGAAGGATTCCAATAAAACTTGCAAATATAAAAATAAAAAGTTGGTAAATTATAGGAAGGTAACACTTATTTTAATCTCTTTGTTACATAAGTTACCTGTTTCTTAAGTGGTGTGAAATATACAACACACGAAACTATGTTTTTAAATTTTCAAGTCATGTTTCAATTTATGCTATTATTTTAGATTTAACTTAAACAATGATTATGAAAAAAGTAACTTAAGTGAAATGTAAAATATCATTTTTTATTTATTGATCTTTAATTAACAAGTCAATTTTTTCTAATATATAACACATAAAACCTCATATAATATTCACCAAATGACAAACCTGAGTAAAAATCAAAGTCTCATCTATTTAGAAAGAGAAAAATTAACAAAATCAACGAGCCAAAATATAAACCCTATAAAATCAGAAGAGCTTATTAAAAGCACCAGATATGCATAAAAAACACAAAAATTAGATGAGATGGTTAAAAGCACAAAATATAAATATAAAACAATTGGAAGAGATGATTATAAATATCATGTACGAATAAAATAAAATAAAAAATATGAAGAAAAAAAACTAAGATAAATAAGATAGAGACTAGCTTTCTTCCAAAAAGGAACATCACTATATATAGCGTCGGACAGTTACTTACATGTGCTGCACTTATATGAAAGAGTAAACAGAAATCTAATTATACGTCTCTCTAACTTTTTTCTCTTTAATTTATATATCGTTTTTTTTATATTGAAACAGTCTATTGTTTCTTTTAATATATTTGTTGTTGATGATAAGAACAATTATAATATCTGACAGGTTTTTCCCCATCAGCCAAATTAGAAAACGCTCAACCCAGTTCGAAGAAGTATATATATGTATAAAAATTGAATGTACTTTAATTTAAAACTAATTATACTATTACTATTTAATAATATATATATATATATTATATTTTTCTAAAAAATAAAATCTACGACGTGAATTCTTCGTATATTAACTATATTCTAGATTTTAATTTACTTCTATACAATACGCTGGCTTATTTAACATGTATTTTTCCTTTTTTTTTTTCAACTCGACACGCTTTACGAAGTGTCTAACATTCGAATCGTGGACTCTTCGAACAACCTTCCCAGTCCACAAGTATCTTTGTCGGAGAGGTCGTGGAAATCCCCAAAACGTGTGAAATGATTCTACTTTCACTGTACAACCAAATAAATTATTGTAAAGTGGAAGTTGTATTTTTTTTGAAATGTAACGTGTGGGGTCTATATGCCAAAGAGCGTGCAATGGAAGAATATTTTTTCAATTTAAATTCACTGTTTTTTCCCTTTAGTTTCTTGAAGATGAAATTTGAGTTCTTTATAAAGTTTTCATGACAGTGAGGGTTTCTCTCATCCAAAAATGGAGGCTCTCAACCAAATTCTGAGATGGCAGAAGAAACCAAAGGTGAGACTTGTATGTCTTGCTTCATCTGTTGTTGGACTGGTCTGTTACGCACTCAGTTCCTCTTTCAATTATTTATTGGGAAAGTGGAGCTGGTGGAAGATGCTTCTTTATATCATCGTTTGTCTTGCCGTCTTGTTTGCACCGGCAAGGTCCGGCTCCACCTCTCTCCGGCTAGAAGCTCATTTGGCATTTTTGGTCCTAATAATGACTTCTGTTTATTCCTTTTGGTTTGATAACGCAGTGAAGGGTAAACCAGATGCATACAACCTCATCTCTTATGCTGCTTTTGCTACTATGTCGCTTGGCTTGTCAAATCTCACTCAATTTGGATTCCAGATCGATGTACTATATTTCTTCTGTGGAAGTCTATCAGTACAACTCATGAAGATCAAATGGTGGTTAGTCATTGTTGGAGGGGCTTTCAGTTATTCCCTCCTCCAGCTTCGCGACACTCAAGCGGAGAATTTTCAGCTTCCGGTCCAAAACCCAGTAATGATTCCATTTCATGATTCAGATTCAGATTCAGATTTTACTAAGAAGTTATATGCTCTGTAATCTTAGTTAACCATTCATAAATATTATATAAGATTTTAGAATTTATAATTCTTTTTTAATAAGAGAGATTTACTTTCATTCATAATAGATATAATAAAAAGAATTTCAATAGTATTTTTTTAATTTATCTCTTTTAGTTATGTTAAATATTAATCGGTCCAAATTTTTTTTAGATAATTAAATATTATCTAAAAAAAGTATTGATGATAATAAAGTTTAAATATATATTTGATTATTTATGCACATTGTGTAGTTAATATTATTTTAACAATATTTAAATTTATTTATAATAAAAATTATTTAAATTATTATAAAATATTTAAATGTGATTAATTGATTTTATATCATATAGTATTTTAATGTTCAAATTTGTTCATAATGAAAATTATTTAAATTATTATAAAATATTTAAATATGATTAATTGATTTTATATCATATTGTGTTTTAACATTCAAATTTGTTTATAATGGAAATTATTTAAATTATTATGAAGTATTTAAATGTGATTAATTGATTTTATATCATATTGTGTTTTAACGTTCAAATTTATTCACAATGGAAATTATTCAAATTATTGATGAGTATTTCAAATATAATTTCTATATGTTATTTTAAATTATTTTCGATACAAAATTAATCAAGTTTAATGCAGTATAAAAATTAAAGAAATATTGAGCTCTACACACTAGAAAATCAAGATTGATCTGTTCAAGCATCCCAACGACTAGTTTCTAAAAAGCTATATATAGATGAACAATTTCAAGTTGAAGTATAAGAAGCAAAAAGAGAAAAACGTCATATAATACATTGAAGAATTAAAGTATCTACTACTGAGTGTTTATTGTCAATATGCTATTGAGAGCATCTAGATTTTTGGGTTGTGTGAAACCATTGTGAAGTAAACCCTTGTGAGCTTTCATTGTTCTCTCTTCTTAAGAGTGTTTATTTCAATCTTGAGTGGTCTTGATCTCAGGGGGAGATTGGGACTGGTATAATCTGGAGAGGTTTATGTACTCGTTATAACCTGGAAAGGTTTGTGTACTCGTTATAACTTGGAGAGGTTTGTGTACTCGTTGTAACCATTTATGATATAGTGGAACCTCTTGAACGGTATGTTCAAGGGAGAACTGGACGTAGCCCAAGAGATTAGGGTGAACCAGTATAAAACTGCTTTATTTGTGCTTATATATTTTTGTCTTGGACAATCTTACTTGGTGATTTCTATTTATACTGAATTGAGTTTAGACTCCATTCAAGCCCCTTATGGAGTCAGTTGTTCCTACAATTGGTATTAGAGCTAACTTCAGGGGTTAGTTATTCAAAGGACTTGAGGCACGATCCTACAAGAACTCAATGGACGGAGATGAACTACATGTGGGTTAACCACCCTTGTTCAAGGTTCAAAATTATGAGCTTTGGAAGATGAAGATGATTGACTTCATCCAATATAACGGTATGGAGTTAATTAATATTATAAAAAAATGGCATACCTACATTGATTGATAAATTAGGAGAATTACTTTTTTTTGAATCTATGATAGTGGAAGAAAAACACATTTATTAAAATAACGCTAAAGCTAGGCACATTATAATATGTGCTTTATCCGAGGAAGAAATGTCAAAGGTGCATGCCATGGTCAGTGCTAAGGAGATGTGGGATACACTTGCTCTCACATGTAAAGGTTTAAAAGAGGTAAAAAGAAATAATTTGACTATGCTTAAACGTCAATATGAAATGTTTGCTATAGAGGATCATGAATTTATACAATCTATGGTTTCTCATTTGCAAGTTATCTAAATAGTCTAAGATCTTTGGGGTCAACTGTTAGTTAATATGAAATCAATGATAAAATTCTGAGAATTTTACTTGTTAAGTGGAGAGCCCAAGAAACTGCTATCAAAACTTCTAAAGATCTTGAGGTCATACCCTTGGAGGAATTGGTAGGTATTCTTATTATATATGAGCAGGTCTTGCAGAATGATACAAATAATGTTTCTAAAGAAAAGAATATTGTGTTTAAGATCTCACACAAAGATAAGAAAAAGGTACCATCCAAAGCTTCTGAAGATATAGACAACACATCAAATAATACAGAGTCTGATGATGAGATCTTCATCCTCACCAACAATATCAAAAGGATGTTGAGAAAAAAAAAGCAAGAGAAAGGAAAGAAGGTTCAGGACTAAAGATCATGTACTCGTTATAACATGGAGAGATTTATGTACTCGTTGTAACCATTTATGATATAGTGGAATCTCTTGAACGGTTTGTTCAAAGGAGAACTGGACGTAGCCCAAGAGATTAGGGTGAACCAATATAAAACTGCTTCATCTGTGTTTATATATTCTTGATGGTACAATCTTGCTTGGTGATTTCTATTTATACTGAATTTAGTTCAGGCTCCATTCAACCCCCTTTTGGAGCCAGTTGTTCCTACAAGTTACTTTTCTTTCTCACACATTTTCTCTTGATGGTCAACAATAGAGAACCCTCACATTTTTGTAACAAATGTCCATGATGTTAATTATTATATCAGTTATTTATAAAGTAAGTAGCATCCTATAATTATCAATAGGTCCTTCTATTTTGTTAAATCATATTCAAGCTCATAATTATATTTCACATGAGTCACATTATGGAATATATTTTTTAGTTTTGAACATTCTCCCACTTGAATCATGTGGTGTTATAATACTTCATGATTTAATAAATTACATAAATCATAATGTGCATTAAAGGACCTTTAATAAATTGGTTTCATCATTCGTCATACTTAAAGATACACGAATAATAACAGTCATGGTTGTTACATTTTATTCAATCAACACATTTTCTTCCATGTACTATTGTATCATCCTTTTCCTTAGTATGACTTCATAATGAAAAATTCATAATGGGTTCAAACGTAATGTCATATTTCATCACCAATAATATATGTTTTTTACATCTTAATTATAATTTGCATGATCCAGAAAACATATATCTCAAAAACTTGCACAATAATGAGTTCAAAGCGTCAATAGGTATTAATAACAACATACACCATTCAACATTTACTAATACACATAATACTCATATTCTCTACATGGCCAATAAATACTTTGGGTGGTAACCCTTTTGTTAAAAGCTCAGCAACCATAAGATCTGTGCTAACATGTTTCATTGACACTCTATGTTTATGAACTTCTTCTTTAACGACAAATTATTTCAACTCTATATGTTTAATACCTTTAGAATACTTGTCATTTTTTAGAAAAGAATACTGTAGTAGAATAATCACAACAAATTTTCAATGAGTTGGCAATACTGTCAACTACTCCAAATCCTGGAATAAAATTCTACAGCCAATTAGTCTGAATTGTGACTTAAAGTATGTCATAAATTCAACTTTCATGATGGATGCAACAATGACTAACTGCTTCGCACTTTTCTATGAAATCACTCCTCTGACTAACAAATAACCAAATGTAAACTTTCTAGTATCCATACAACTAACAAAATCTGAATCTTTGTATCAATCACCTTAAGGTGATCAAACCTTTTATAAGTAAACATGTGATTCTTTGTTCCTAGCAAGTATCTTAAGACTTTCTTTGCACCAAGCATACTAACTGCAAAACTAATATCTGGCCTCGTACATGTTTGAGCATACATCAAACTTCCAACAATTGATGCATAAGGGGTATTCTCCATTCAATTCCGTTCCAAATCATTCTTTGGACATTGCATAAGATTAAATTTGTCTCCTTTTGTATTGGAATGGGAGATGTTGAACATTTTATCCAATCCGAACCTCTCTAAAATTTTATTAATATATGTTTTCTGAGACAAAACAATCCTTGTGATCTATCACGAAATATTTCTATTTCTATCACATAGTATGGCTTACCCATATACACTACACGAACAAAGCGATTTAAATATCAATATTTAGCTATCAAATGAAATGGTTGCTAATTGTGACCAAAATAGTCACCAAATTAAATTTTGGTTGCCAAATAACTACAAAATGGAAGTAATGATTGAATTTAGTGACCAATTAAGTCAAATAATTGGTATCTAACATTAGATACCAAATTTTTAGTGACCTTGCCATTAGATTCTAAATTGGTATCTAATTAAGTTAGAGATTAATTTAGAATCTAATGACATAGGTCACTAAAATCTTGGTAGTTAATGTTAGATACCAATTATTTGACTTAATTGGTCACTAAATTCAATCATTACTTCTATTTTGTAGTTATTTAGCTACCAAACTCTAATATGGTGACTATTTTGGTTATAATTAGTAACAATTTCATTTGGTAGCTAAAAACTGGTCTTTGAACAACCTTTTTCTTGTAGTGATATTTCATTTCAAAGTTATTGGAGAGACACTTCTCAGTCTCACTTAACAGACCAAGATCATTAGTTGCAAGCAATATCATTAACATACAGAATCGAAAATATAAACTTGCTCCCACTGACCTTCAGATATATACATCAATTAACAATGTCTTCCTTAAATCCAAATGATGTGCAAATTGTTTGAGTGTGGTAGCGGAAGAAGTGAGCGACTAAGGAACTTCAGAGGTGGGAGAAACCGAAATAAGGAAAGTGTGGAGTGCAATCATTAAAGGCAACCGTTTATGTAGAGAAGAAAGATTTGGCGGTTTAGGTCGACCATGTCCGTCGATTTAAGGAAAGAAGAAGTGAAGGAGAACATTGACGTCTCTATCACAAAAACAAAGTCGCGTAGTTACCCTGTTAGAGATGAAACTATGTGGCTGTGAATGAAATCAATTTTCCAATCCTAAATTCAATTTGAAACCATCCATGTCATGCTAAAATACAGTCAGTGCAATGTTCTTTTTTTCTACCTCACCGTCACGTGTGATTGTCATTTGGATATAATTGCATGTGACGGTGTTAACATATAAGCACTCCTTACAAATAAATTTAATTCAGACTTTTTTACCTCCAATATTTTTCAAAACCTTTTTTCTAAATTTAAAAATCCTAATTTAAAAATTTTAGAATAAATAAATAAAAGGTAGTATTTAGTAATGTTTACAAATTGATATAAATTATTTTATCAACTACTTTTTTTTTATAAAACATATAATTTAATTATTTTTATCAATATATTTTTATATTTTATTTTATATTTTAGTTTGTATGCAAACTTCTTATACTTAATTATAGATTTTAATATGATGATTTGATTTAGATTTAATATTTATTTTGAATATTAAAATTCAAACTTAACCTGTAACATTAATTTGATCCAGCATTTTTCAAACCAAAAAACGTAGTGGCTGACCCAATTTGAACCGGAAACCGGTCCGGTTTGTGAATTGTCTTTGGTTCGATTATTCTGGGATTCGGTTCGGTAGTTTTTCGCCTTTACAAATTGTAGCTTAGTGCTTAACGATGGGGAAGAGAGAGGATGGGCACCACTACCCTGATGAGATGCTCCCACGCCAACGCGCTCTTCAGAGCTGTCAAAGCCAAACCCCGCAATTTTTCTCTGCCAGTTTCTTCAATGCCCATCAACAAAGGTAAGTAAAGTTACCTCCTTTCACTCATTCATCGTTTCCTTGATCATTTCCAAATGGGATGTTTGTTCTACCTCCAAAAATTATGCAACATATGATGTAGTTTTGATGTTATTGTTATATGGTGATGCTGAATTTAAAGGTACGGGTGGGAAGAAGGCATATGATGCATTGTTGTTGGATGCTGGAGGCACCCTTTTGCAACTGGCAAAGCCAGTTGAGGTCACTTATGCTGATATTGGATCCAAATATGGTGTGCTTCTTGCCCTTTTGTTGTAATCTCTCTACTGGAATGACACTAGTGTTTTTGGAGGGTCCAAATAGATGTTTTCTCCAAAGAGAAGTATCACTAACACACCCCTTTTAATTGGAAACTACAAAATCATGAGTTGAATTTATTAAATGAGAAATGAGATTGTGATTTCCAATCAATTTCAGCCAATGGTAAAGAACGTGTTTGAAAGATGTGTTAAAAACATTTCTCTTCCTCATGATATATGTTCTCTTATTGTAAGGTTCTCAGTTAATATTATCAACTTTTTCCATCTATGTCTAAGATGTTTAGCAGTTTGAATATACACGCTTGTGATGACTATCTTCAGGTGTGACTGTGGATCCAGCTAAGATAAAGCAAGGATTTAAGAGAGCATTTGCTGCTCCATGGCCTGAAAAGCTGCGCTATCAGGTTTGTGTCCTACCTTTGTTAATTTTTCTTTTAATGTTTTGTGTGATTGCCTAGTAAGTCTTGATGTCTTTCTGTTCTGCATCATTGTTTCCAATCACTCTCTTTTGGTCTTTCTCAAGCTATTGCACTTTAACTCTAGAACAATGGTGTTTAGAAAATGTTGTTAGCAAAATTAACTGTTCTGGCATGCTCACTGTTGTCTGCAAGGGAAAGAAAGAGAAAAATGTTGTAAGTTAACAGGATTGACATACTTGCTCGACTAGGATGTCACTTGGAAACCAACTTTAGGTTGTAGCCATTACAGGATATTGATTCCAGTTTGCTTTTCCATTTATTTACCTATTTACCGATAAGATGTTTAATTTCTTTCAGCAAGACATGCAAACTGAAAACCATCTAATTTGCAAATGGAAACTTCACTGCAGGGAGATGGGAGGCCATTCTGGAAACTTGTAGTTTCTGAAGCCACTGGTTGTGGAGATGATGACTATTTTGAGGAAGTTTATGAGGTAGCCTTTCTTAGCAGCAGACTGTTTTATTTGTCATTACCTCATTTGTAATTTATGATGATTCTAGCTGTGAAACAATTTAATCTTTTTGAAAAAAAAAATTATAGGTTTTTGGAACAATTTAATCTTTTTGAAAACAATTTAATCCTTTATTTTTCACCTAATCATTTGAAATATGACCACATTATGATCTATAGGTTTTGACGTTGTAGTTTCTGGTCTTTCTTCTTCTTGTTTCTAGATATTATTGCTTACTTAACCAGGAAAAGTAGATTGGCCGGAGAGTGTTTTAAAAGTTACGTGATTTGTGTTCAAAGTAATAATATCAGCCACATTTGTGTCTGAACTTCTAGTGTTGTTTTGTTTTTGTCAGTACTATGCAAGAGGGGATGCGTGGCATCTTCCAGATGGAGCTCATGAAGCAATTACTCTTCTGAAGGATGCTGGAGGTAACAATTATTTCTTGTTATCTGGAAAAAGTAACATTGTTAACAACTAAAACGTTATCATTTACTACTTACTTTGAAGTTGGTCTTACTAACGTGACAAGCAGTACGCAGTTAAGATGGCTGTTGTATCCAATTTTGACAACCGCTTAAGGAAGCTACTGAAGGATCTTAATGTCTTAAATCTGTGAGTATCGATCATTTCTTCAATGTGCTGTTACTTAGCTATATAGCAATTTTGAACATCTTTTTTCGAGGAGGTGACTATGATTGCTTGTTGAACCTTAGTTTGAAGAAATTTCACAAATTCTGATGCATACATAGCTTTCAATGTATCGTTTCTGGTTTGCACCTCAGATTTGATGCTGTCATTATATCATCAGAGGTCGGATATGAAAAACCAGATTCAAGAATATTCCAAGCTGCCCTAGGTATAATTGATTATTAGTTTTACTTTAATAAAAATTCGATTTTGCATTACCCTTCCTTCTCCCCAGCATTCCTCACTATCATTAGCATAAATAAAAGAACAGTTACTTGTTTACAAGGCATAGTATCTTCTTTGTAATCTGCTTTTGATTTTCATGTGGAACATGGTTGAAGTTCATCTAACAAATCCTTAGACTTAAGAGGGTCTTGTTAAAAATTGCAGTGCTAAATGAATCACACATAAATTGACTGTTTATTTATGTATATGACTTTAATCATTTTCACCTCATTAACTGTAAACAAGACATCAGAAAAATCATTTCTTAGATTGCAGCAAACTATGTTTTTCTATTGGAATTAGAGGGGAGAAAATGACACTATTCATGCTGCCCTTTGTTGTTGCAATAATGCTAAATTGACTCTGGTTGCCAATGTTTTCTGTTTCCTAGATCAAGTAAATGTGGAGGCTTGCAAAGCCTTACACATTGGAGATGATCAGAAGGCAGATAAACTGGGGGCCAATGATGTGGGGATTGATTGCTGGTAAGAGCTTTTTGTCTTAAGTAAAATCCCTTGTTCATGATATTCTTTTTTGTTCAATTTTAAATTGATTTTTATATCTCAATGATTCAAGTTTATTTGTCAAACTAGGTTATGGGGTGTCGATGTGAAGACATTCTCTGATATACATAATCGCATTCTCAATTCAGAGGCATAACTGATGTGGCTTGTAACTGTGATTTGTTCATACTAATGGCTAGCATTTCATTAAGTGGATAATCATACTTATCAATTTTTAATGCATGATGCAAAAAACTTGATATGATGATGACCTTGGTTGCCAAGTTTTGCTAAATACCAAGAATGATGTTATCTGTTTCAATTTTGTCTTCCAGATTTACCTCACAAATACCATCCCTTGTGAAAGGGTGTAAAGAGAAGAGGATTCAAGTTTCTGATTTTCACCTAAATACTTTGCAAATTACAAAGTGAAGCAACTCTTTACTTTCATAGATTATGCCTAGAAACCGTGTGTGTATGTTTATTAATTATTATAAAATATTACTTTGTTTTATTTATCATATTATCCGTTATTTATGTATAAAATGATAAAAATAATATATTTTATTTAATTTTGATAATTTCTTATACTATGATTAAAAATAGGTTTATGCAACAGCTTTAGGTTTTTTAAAAAAATACTTTTGTTTAGCTTGTTTCCTATTAATTGATAGTTTTCATGCCTTTTTTTTTGGAATGGAATACCGTACTAATTAAAAAAATACTATAAGACACAACTTTGATTGATATTTTAATAATTTTAGATAAAAATAAAATTGATTTAGTTTAAAAATAAAAACAAAAAACGATAAAAAGAACGTAGTAAAAATAAGTATCTATAATGGAAAATAAGTTACCTTCCAATTCTAAGCCAACTTAATTTAAAAATCGAAAACCAAATTGAAAAACAAACAATAAAATGTCGTGTGATTCTGTTTGTTTTTTTTATCTAAACCACAGCACTTTGGTTAGGTTATGGGTAAAGAATTGACTCAAATCAAGCCAAACACGTATAATCATTGTTTTCAAGTTATTCTTTATTGGAAACTAACTATTACTTGAATTTGATGTCAGTGTTATTCTGTTATAGTTGACTTTTTAATTAATATAGAATAAACTTAATTAATAGTGTAACCCCACTAAATTCTTATGGATTTGTAATTGTAATGTTTGAGAAAAATTAAATATGTAATATTTTTCTTTGAGTAGGGATCCAATTACTACAAAAGTAAGAGGAAGGACTTCCTCTTGATCTTAGTCTTCCATCTTACTTTAAATGGACTATTCAAATTAGTTAGATAATAAATGTATTGATTCTTTTTTTTGAAAATCATTAATATCTTTGTGCAAATTCTCTCTTTTCTCTTCATTAATATATATTTAATAATTATTTCGATATAAAAAATAATAGCATGAAAATCTTCCTTACTCATAATCCACACAAAAAATTATTTTTACAAAAGATCTTATTATATATATATATATATATATATATATATATATATATATTATATATATATATATATATTTTATTTTTTTTATTATTTATATTTATTTATATTATAATTATATATTTTTTTATAT
>Ga0099825_1006540_pt1 | contig 14521 bp, 10 predicted proteins | sample SiratroredBW_FD_76838 | JGI IMG/M metagenome (GOLD analysis project Ga0099825, IMG submission 76838) | Root nodule microbial communities of legume samples collected from California, USA - Siratro red BW | ecosystem: Host-associated > Plants > Roots > Nodule | place: USA: California | collected... | reverse complement strand
TATGGGATGAACTAACCATTGATTTTATAACACACTTACCTATATCTTATGATCACACGGTCATCTGGGTAGTCTGTGATAGATTATCCAAATCAACCCACTTCATCACCCTTCCCACAACTTTCACCGCCACTAATTTAGCTAACCGTTTTTCTGTTGAGATTTACAAGTTACTTAGAGTTCCTAAGGTTATCATTTTTATCAAGACCCCTTGTTTCTAAGTCATTTTTGGAAGGAACTTTTTCATGTACAAGGCATAAAACTAAAATTCAGCATAACATACGATCCACAAACTGACAGTCAAACCAAAGTTATCAATCGAAGTTTAGAAGCTTACCTCAGATGTTTTAACAATCCTAGAAAATGGTACTGATACTTGCATCTTGTTGAGTTTTTGTACAACTCATCATATCATTCCGCCATCAAAACTACCCCTTTTCAAGCTTTGTACAGATGACCTCCACCCATGATACCTGACTACATTCCAAGAACGATTATCGAGCCCAACCTTGATACAACATTACAAGAACGTATCCAAATGCTCCACCAATTGAAGGTCACACTATAGAAAACTCAGTAGCGCATGGCGTAGACAACAAACTGATCACGACGCCACCATAACTTCAACAAAGGCAATTGGGTCCTTCTCCAACGACATGCATATCATCAAACGTCCCTCACATCCAAGGCTCATCACAAGCTCTCAAGAAGATTCTAGAGTCCTTACCTCGTCAAACATCACATCAGCGAAGTTGCCTACGAACTTGTCCTCCCACCATTGTCTCGTATTCGTCATGTTTTCCACATTTCTCTACTACAACCCTACAATGGCCAAACACCATGCCCAGCGTTCCACTATCCTCAAGAATAAGCCTCTCCATCTTCATCACACCCACTTCCCACACTCTTCTCAAGTTCTAAACTAACTCTCTCTTTCTCCACTTCACAACTCACATTTAGTACAAATTCACCTAACATACCTGATTTCGCTTCATTCGTTGACATGTGTTTTCCATCAATGGCTCACATTCCATCGCAACAACTTACTACCTCACTTACTCTTACCACTTTAATCCAAAAGCTAGTTGTAAACCATCTTCCCAGTTCTACCACAATCCAAAACCTTCTTTCTCTAACTAATGAAAATGAGCCCTATAATTGCAACCCAACTAAACCACCAATGCACTCTTCTAGTGGGCCTTCCATGCACCCCTAATAGGCCTAATTTATTTCCATCATAAAACCCCCTAAAACCTTTTCCGTAGCCCAAACCACTTTCCACGAAAACCAAACCACTCACCTAACAAACATAAAGACCCATAACCCAACCCTTCTAATAATCTCATCTATTAAACTTGAAGACAAGGTTCTTTCACAATAAGCGACAATTGATAGTAGGCCCAGAGCAACAAGGCCCATAAAAAAAATCATCAAAGCCCATAAGATTTAAAGATTTCATCTAGAAGAATGAGTTGTGTTGTATCTTTCTATTATGCTTATCCTATAGGGACTAACTGACAAGTGATCCACGGGTTTTTATAAAACTCGTCCTTATAAGAAAATGGCAGAGAATACAACTTGTAGTTTTTTCTTTTTTTTCAGTTATTTTTTAGTTTATCTCTTTGGTTGTGCCCCTTCCTTTCTCCTCTCACAGTAACATATTATAAGATCATATAATCCTCCCCTCTTTCTTATTTATTTGACATGTAGAGACAACATAATCCAAATTAACAATGATGAATGTGGTCGTGTTAAATAATAAGGTCGTCATCGTTGTTGTTCGAGAATAACTAAATAAGATGATAGTGTGATGCAAACCCATCATGGACTCAAAAGTGTTAAACATGAACTCCTTGTAGTGGTTTTTGTTAAAATCCAACAAATAAACTATATTATTACGTTGAAAGTGTTAGCAAAGACCATGAAAAACCTGTTAGAGTGGTTATACATGTAAAGTCGGCCTAGGTCATAAGACATGACCCTAACTTTTATGGCCAAGGCCGAAAAGGTCAATAAAAAAACCTATAACGCCAAAATGTTAATAAAAGTTCCATGAGTTAGAACCAACCCATGGATATCTTTTAAAGTAAAAACTCTTAGGCAATTGCTTCCTGTACCCCATAAAATTTTCAAAATCCCAATTGTACCCTTGATAGTGTTATATGAAAAGAGAGGTGTATTGTGATTGAAGATGAACTGAGGCGACTCTGGTGGCGGTGGTAGAAGTAAATAGTGGTGCTTTTTCTCTAACAACTTGTTTGCATAGGAGCTTGGGTTATTTTAGAGGTAAAAGAAGGTGGTGTGGGTAAGTTTTGTGTATTTTTACGCATTGAGATACATTACAGGCTTTCAGAAATCAGGTTTTGAAAGAGATTTCTGGAACAAGTATTCCATAAGTCATTTGTGAGGTGTAGGGTGTCTTCTAGAAAGGGCTTTTCGGAAGTCAAGAAATACATTCTGGAAAGGACTTTATGGAAGTCAAAAAAGACATTCCGAAAAGGTCTTTTTGAAAGTCAAAACATACCTTCCAAAAAGGGCTTTCTAAAAGTCAATACGGGTTGACAATTGTATTTCGGAAAGGGTGTTCCAAAAGTATTTATTTGCATTCCAGAAAAGACTAAATGAAAGTGTATTTTTTCATTTCGAAAATGGCTTTTCGGAAGTTTTTTTTTGTGTTCTAGAGAGGCATTTCTGTCTTTTTTTGTCAATGATAGGGTGTAGGAAGTAAATGATGGGGTGTAGGAAGCCACTGTCGAACTCTTATATAAAAATTAAAATGAACAATATTGCTTAAAAAAAACTTTATACACATGAAAAATATTTATTCAATTTAAATCCAAACCTAGCATGGGTAAAGTTGGGTCGAGTTTAAGTCATGTTAGGTCAGGGTAATACCATGTCAAACTAGTTGAGATGGGTTCAAGTCATGTCGTGTCTAGGTCAGACTGAGATGGATCGAATTCAGGTCAGATCGAGTTAGGCCTGACCCAAGTTGTGTAGAGTTGAACTCTACACAAGTTAGGACAAGTTAGGTCATGTTAAGTCAGGTTAGGTTAAGACAAGCTTGACTCATGTTCAGCTAATTTAGGTTAGACACATGTTGACCAAGATTGCCACACCTAGGTTAGGTCGAGTCGGTGGAGCACAGTCTACCGAGTCAAGTCGAGTTGAGTTAGACTCACATCATGTTAGGTCTAGATCAAGCCATGGTTGATTAGTTTATGCATAGTGTTGAGTTAAGTTGAACCTACATCACGTTGAGTTAAGTCGAGCCCACTTCGAACCAGTTGAGTCGAGTCGACCCGAGTCAAACACACCTCGGATCGAGTCGAGTGGGACGCAACTTGGGCCAAAGTCACCTTGAGTAGAGTTTAGTCGGTGTCATGTCGAGCCAAGTCAAGTTAGGTTGAAACATCAAGCTAAGTAAAGTCAGACCCATGTCAAGTAGAGTTGAGTCGGGCTCATATTAGGACGAGTCAAGTTTAGCCCATGTTAGGTTGAGTTCTCGGGAGAAGTCATGATAGGCACACCTCAGGTCGAGTTGAGTGGGGCTCACCTCAAGCAAAGTTAAATTAGGTATACCTCAACACGAGTCAAGTTAGGCTGAGTTTAGTTGGACCCACTTCGAGCCAAGTTGTGTCGAACCCACATTATATTAAGTGTAGTTGGGTCCACATCAACCCAAGTTGATGTAGGCCATGTTAGGTTGAGTTGAGTTGAGTTGGGTCAAGTTAAGTTAAGCTCATGTCAAGCCAAATTTAGATGAAACCATATCAGGTCAGGTTAGCCAAGGTCGGATCCACGTCAAATAATATCCTATTGGAACGAACCTAAATTAAATTGGATCAAGTCAATCAAGTAAATTGGATCGGTCTAACCTTTTAATTAAGTTCCAAATAATAAAAGTTAATTAAGGACCACTTTATAATCAATATAAAATATTTATAGATCAATTTACAATATTTTATATTTTAAATACTCTTTTTGAAAACATTCAAGAATTAATTGAAGTTTTGCCGTCTCATTTTAGTAAAACTAAATAGTTAAGACCGTCAATTATTGAGTAACTTGTTAGTAAATTATATCCTTTTAAATATAGAAAGAATTAAATAAGAGAGAATGATAGATGTTGATTTAGAATTATCTTATTAAGTTAAAATTATATTAAGTTAAGAAGATCATCATTTGTCAATTTTAAGTTTATTGGTTTAACACTTTTCCTTCCCTAAAATAATTTTTTATAATCTATAAAAAATGTTTTTTCCTTGTTATTTATTTTCTCGAAATTAATTATTTTAAAATAGATTTAGAAACCACATAAGAGTAATAGTGAAAAAATTGTGCATATTCATCCCATGGAAAAATGTCCTAGATTACCTTACGTTATTGATCTTAAATACTATAAAGGTATTAAGAATTAGTTTTGTCATATTAACAAAATGTTAACCAAATAAAAATTTATAACGAATTATGTAATGATTGTCTTAAAATTTCTACGTATGTTAAACGATTGACATTTCAAACTCTTTTGCTTTTAAAGAATACGAATGTTTTGAGATCTAAATATTTAAGAAGTTTTTCTTGAAATAATAAAACATCTTATAAGAAAGAGGTAGAAGAAATTGTATAGGAAAATACTTATCAAGAATGTAAAATACACTTCACCTTTTATTCAGAAAGAAATTTTACATGTATTTGTTTGGAAGGTGTAAAATGAAAATGATAAAAAAAAAATGGTGATATAAAGCTTTGTTTTAGTTAGTGATGATACTTCGAATGAATTTAAGAGAAAAAAATAGGTCTTTCTTTATTAGATTTGCTCATAAAAATGAACATGATAAAACCACTTGTTTGACTTGATACACAATGGAGAGATACTATATCATCTACTCTAAGCTTTTTGTGTGAATTAAGTGATGAAAAATGATAGAATGGAGAAGGAAAAAAAAATTATATTGAAAAACAAGGTTTTTTTTGGATCTAATAAAAAAGAGTTCATTTTTATTTGAAAAGCAGAACTACAACGACCCAAACCCTGGTTAGGGTTTAAGCACATCCCGGCAAAAATGGCGGCAAGGTGTATGATTCTCAGAACCTCGGCAAGAACCCTTTTCCAACATAATCAATCTCCTCTTCAACCCTCTCTCTCTGCATTTCCATTAATCAGAACCCTCCATTCCCTCATTGCCCCACACTCTAACACTACTAAATTTCGTAACCCTTATTCTGGAACCTTCCGAGGCATGGTCTCCGCCCCAGACCCTAATCTCCACGAAGCTCCTTCGCTCGCCCTCGATAATCGCGTTCCCGCTACAGTCATAACTGGGTTTCTTGGCTCTGGAAAGGTGTCCCTTTCCCTTCATTTTATTTTCCTCTGTAAAAAAAAGTAACGGTCTGCAAAGAGAAAACCATAAAATTAAAAAAAAAAAAACTTAAAAGGACTTCATTTCATCACCATAGATAATGCATTGATATGTGTTTTGCTTTTTTTTTCTTGGTCATTTTGAGTTTTAACCAATTGAACAGTTTATAACTGAGTTTTGGGCAATGCAGACTACTCTCCTTAATCATATTCTCACATCTCAACATGGTAAACGGATAGCGGTAATTGAAAATGAGGTATTGAGTTCTGCCCTACCTCTCTTTCTATCAAGTTCTGTGTAATTGGATGATGACCTTGTCAAGTTTAATTGCAAATACTTAATTTCTGCAATTCCACTTATTCTAAATTAGGAGTAATCTTTTTGCTAACTATGGTAAATGTTTTGGACCATATATAACTCATGGCATCGCCTAGGTAGCTTTTTCTAATGATAATGACTAGAGCTGAATTAGTCACTAGCAGTTGTGCTGTTGAAAAGATTATTTGGCGTGTTATTTATTTGAAGTTGGAGCAGTTGTGAAGTAAGCGAAGAATCTGAGTGTTTGGAGTGTTTTAGAGGATTTGCCGTTTTATTTTAAGCTTACTGTTTTATGAATTTGACTCGTTGGTGTAAACGCAGTTTGGTGAAGTTGATATTGACGGGTCATTGGTTGCTAGTCATTCTTCTGCGAGTGAAGAGATTATCATGGTTAACAATGGCTGCCTCTGCTGCACTGTACGAGGGGATCTTGTTAAAATGCTGCTGGAGCTGGTTAGGAAAAAACGAGACAAGTTTGATCATATTGTTATCGAAACAACAGGTTTGTAAATTGCTCTGCTCATGTAGTTAAGGGAACTTAAACATTAGAATCGACATTGGAGGTTGGAGGTTGGATTTTAGTTGCAATTTGAAACTAAATGTCCAAATTGTCAAGTAGCATTATCCTTGTGCGAGTCTGAAATTCACGTTGTTTTGGGAATTTTGGATCTTATGTGAAGAGAAAGTGAATATATTAGTATTTTAGCGGAAGGAATTTTATAAAGAATAGTTTGTAGAACCACGATGAGTTCTTCTCATTCTTATCCTTTTCTTAATGCTTCTATTTCGGAGAACCATAATGAGTTCTCATTACTTCCTTATCTTAATGCAGCAATTGTACTTGTGCTCATCTGAAACCTAAAATTCTTTTATGGATTTTTCCTTCATATTTCTCAATTTGTTTGGAAGCCCAAGGGCGTAATGATAAAATGATGTTCTGTTGTTAGCTTCATTCGTTAGGTGTATGAAACAGTTCAATAGAAAGTTTATTTCAGGGTTTCAAGTTTAAACTTTTTTTCAGGTCTTGCAAAGCCTGGTCCTGTTATTGAAACATTTTGCAGTGATGAACTGGTCTCGCAGCATGTGAAACTGGATGGAGTTGTGACTTTGGTTGACTGCAAGCATGCCATGAAACATTTAAATGAAGTGAAACCAAGATTTGTGGTTAACGAGGCAGTAGAACAAGTTGCATATGCTGATCGTATTATTTTGAACAAGGTATGCTTCTGCCTTTAAGATTCTATGGTAGTATTTATGTGTTCTTTTCTATTTCCTTATTTGTTACGTGCTTTTAGATTCTGATTGTTTTTTATTGCTTTTGCAGATAGATTTGGTTACTGAATCCGAGTTGAATATATTGACTAAGAAAATTAAGGTGAGTTGTGTTACTTGTGGATCCTCTACACATTGTATTCCTTAATTGAACTAGGACGGTAACAAAATTCTATTTAGCAAGTAAAAACGATGATATGTATTTGCGTTAAACTAGGATCATGAAATGAATGTATGTACTTGATTTATACAATATTCATACAGAGCTCAACATATTAGTTCTTCTCTTGTGTTGATTTTCCTATATGGATGGAATATATAGATCTGTAATTTTGTATTAAACTGTAATCCTTGTTCTAGGGAAAATTGTGATAATATGTGATAGCTTTTACAGTAGATGTGCTATTATTATGATATGACTATGATTGTGTATTTGTTTGAGAAAGACGGTAGGGGAGAAATTCAATTATTTTTTATGAAAGGGATCAGATTGATGTCCTTTGATTTTCTTTTATATGTTATTTGATGGATCAAATTGTTTTTGATAAATGAATCAGATTGTTGTTCTTTGATTTTTGTTTGTATATTTTTTTCATCAGCTTCTATTGCATTGTGTATGGATATACTTGGCTTCCCGAGAAATAGTGCTTATGGAAGTAGTTCTTCATTTTTGTGAATTGTTGCTAGCACATCAATGGAATGGCACAAATTACGCAAGCTAAATTTGGATCTGTTGACATAGACTTTGTTCTTGGTGTGGGAGGATATGATCTTGAGAGGTAATATGTGTTCAATTTGTTGTATCTTCTAACATATTTCAAGTCCCATCATTATAGTACTTGATGCATCCCTTCTTGCCATGGCCCCCGGCCCCCTTTCATTCCTAAATAATATGGCTGAGTATGATAAGTCACGATGCATATTTATAAATGTTGTGTATTTTCTATAAAATCATCTATTTTTCAATCCAACGCATGTTTACCGCAGAATTGAATCTGAGGTACCTGGAGAATGTCCATCTTCTTCAAGCCATCGGGGGGATTCTAGACATGGTAATTTTTCTAAACTCTTTTCCACCTTTTTCATTATGTTTTCAATTGTGTTGTTAGCGCATAAAAAAGGTCAATGATACTCAAACAGAGGGTGTTAATGGACAATGTAGAATTGATTGAATACCATTTATCAAGGCGCAAACACTACAATTGCATTATTGCTGGATCCTTCTCTTTTTGAAATACTAATATAGAAGTACTACATAGTGAAGTGGATGCCTTCCAATTAGAAAGTCTAGCTTGTATTTTTGGCGCATTTTATTTAGGACAACAACTCCTTGGCATGGTACTCTCCCGATAAACCTAGGGGACTCCTCTATGTCAAAGTGTTCCTCCATATCAATCATGTAATCATCTGAACAAAGGAAATATCGATCATATAATTATCAGAGCATCTCAAATATTTTCACCAAGGGACCATATATCCAACAAAGCCAAATACCTTAGTAAGTTATTCCTAATTGCCTGTTCCAAAATGAAACAAGGTAATCCAAAATAAAAGAAAACCCTTAAATACATAGCAATAAATAAGCCCAAATTGTAAACCCTATTTATGAAATTAGAAGCCCTAAATAACAGAAGTGGTAAGACAATCGACATTGTTCCCCCTAGATTAGAAGGACGTTCTGAAGATTCAAAATGACTGAAATATATACTGGGGCAAAAGTCCAGTAGACGAAAATCATCTTCTAGGTCTATTATAGTGTCCAAAGTAGGATGTTTCCTCCACTTACAGAGTAATGGTGAAAAATAGTAGCTTAGAGTTTTCATATTAATGAGAACGTCTAAAGCTCATTTGATGACTGAGCGTTAATGGGAACCAAGTCTTTTTGAAGATGTGACACCTGTAGAAAGCATGAAATATACGGGGAATAATAATTAAGGCTGAAGTATTCTTTTGAAAAAAGGTGTTAGATTCTCCATATTGAACACGAGACTAATAGTCATCATATCACCAGGCAAATCAAATTAATATGCACTGGACCTTGATTTAGCTAAAATAGGAAAAGGACTTAGAGCTCTAGTGTGCTACCGTTTAAATAAGAGAGGGTGAAGGACCTTGATTCTCCATATCACTAGGTAAAGACACCTGTTTAGCATAATATAGACACTGACATTAAAACTGAGCTAAAAAATGCGCCGCATCCATAAGTTTATTAATTACTACTCAAAGCAAGGATATGCCTATGTTGGCACTGGACTCCCCTGCCCCGTGTTCAATCCTAGGTGGAACTCTTACAACATGACAACAACCACAAAAAAGGCTGCACAACTTGTTTGATAAAATAGGTTTCCAGAATATTTTTATGCGTTTGTTCTGTTCTGATGCTGCATGACTTGATCTTTCCAATATATCCACAGAACACGAAGGACATCATCACCATCACCATCATGACCATGTGCATGATTCTGCTGTGTCCAGTGTCAGTATAGTAGCAGAGGGAACTCTTGATCTTGATGAGGTAATTGTTTCTCTTTTTCTTCTTAACCCTTCACAAAATACTCTAAAATTACTGAATTGCTTTGTGTGCATTTGACACTTTATGCTTCAACCTTTATATCATTAGTGCTTTTGTTAATGACTGAACTTATCCTCACTTTCCTTTTATATGATGGTCTAGGTTGACGACTGGCTTGAGAGAGTGATTGAAGAAAAAGGAGAGGACCTATACAGAATGAAAGGTGTCTTGTCAGTGGATGGTTCTGATCAGAGATATGTGTTTCAGGTTCTCTCAATAGCATCTACCTGTCTTAATTTTTTTTTAAAGATATGTTTGGGAGTTGAGTTTTGAAGAAGGGAGGGAGGGTAAATTTTTTATTTCTAATTAATTATTTTATTTGATAAATTTTAAAATAAACAAAATGGTATATTAAGAAATGTTATATAATAGTCCTAATTTAAGAAGAATATGTTTACCCTCCTTTTCAAAATTCAATTCAAAACTCAATTACTAGACATTCCCAGGTGAGTAGGTCCTCTTACCCCATTTTCCCCAATACTTTCAGGGGGTGCATTCTATGTTGGATGGGTGTCCAGGAAAAACATGGGAACCTAACGAGAAGAGGACAAACAAGCTCGTTTTTATTGGAAGGAATTTGGATGAAACCGCCCTTAGAAAAGGCTTTAGAGGTTGTATAGTATAGAATTACAAAATTGTTTCGCTCAGGTTCTGTAGCAGCAGCAGCACCCTTGATTTTAGAATTTCCAACTAGTACATGGTAGCACCATCATAGAATCTGTATGAATTGACAGACTCATTTTGTAGTATGAATAATTAAATATACTAGACTATACAATTTTGTAATAGTATAAGATAAAAATGTTTCTTACTTTTTAACAATTCAATATTTTTTTGGTCAATATTTTATTTTTCTATAATGATCAATTTAAATGTTTTACTATTTTTTTTGTTCATAACATGATAAGAAAATACATACATAATAAATATAAATCAATTAGTTGTTGATGTGGGTGGTATTAGACTTGATTTTTTAAAAATAAATTCGTAATCGACAAATTTAGTAGATATTTTGTAACAATAACACACTCTGAAGAAGTATATATTTTAGCATATTTTTTCTTCCATAATGGTATGGAACAGCACTATAGTTGAAGTAGATACATCAATCAAATCTATGGGTCCGATTGGAGAAGGAAAAAAGACTCGATTAAAAATATTTTTCAGAAGTATCTATTTTTTCAAATAAATGGATAAGATATCATGACAAATACAGTATATACTTTGTACCAATAATATAATTAGAAAAAAAAAGTGGAAGCAAAAAGATCTAAATATTGAAAAGTTCTTCTCAATTAACATATCTCAAGAATTACAGAAAAAAATCTAACCGTACTTGTAACAAAGATTAGTTGTTGAATTCTTTTACTATACTGTACAAGAAATCTTTACACCATGTTCTCTTAGGTTTGTTTTAGTGTTTTCTATCTTATTAGCAAAGAGTTCCAAAACTTGTATGTTGATCCAATTCAATAGCTTTCTTATGTGTTTTGTTTTCCTTGGTAGGTATAATAGGTTAAAGCTGCTACTTATGTATTTGATTAATTTAATGAATGCAGTTTTACAGTAAAAGATTAAAGACTTAAATGAATTGGTATATGTGTCCAGTGTTTGATTTTATTTTCTAAATTCTTTGATTCTTATTCACTTAAAAAAAAAGTTGATTTAAAAATGTTTGAAACTTATCTTATAAAGAGATAATTTTAACTGATTAAAATATATTTTAATTTATTAAAATATTTATCATTGAAGTTTAATATAACTGTAGTGAATATTTTAATAAATTACACTGTTAAATTCACTTAAAACTGAGGCCTATTTCAATTGGTTAAAATGAGTTTTCAACGGTATAAGATTGTTCTGTGCTTTCAAATAGATATAATAAGTCTATTTTAACCGGTTAAAAGTACAATTTAATCGATTCTCATAAAAATAGAGCTTATTTGATGAAAGAGTAATTAAACTCACTAACATTTCAAGATCAGAAGAATCCACTTTCCCCATCACAAAAACATCCCCTCAAATTAAGATTATTTCAGCTAAAAACCGTGTTCACAGAACGATTTCATTTTACACATAAATTTTGAGGTACTCATCCATGCGTGTGTAGTTCACTTCAGGGTAAAGCTTGGAAGCTTCTGCACCCTCTTCTCCAATTTCAAAATTTGTTAAACACCCCTCATAGAATATATGATAAAAGTGCCCAATCCCTACTTGAAGTTTATAATCCAACCCTACAAATCAAATTCACACCAATTAGAAATCAAAACGAATGGTCTAAGAAAATAAAGTTAGTTTCCAAACAAAAATTAGATTTTTTACCTTTGAGTGTTGTAAGAAAGCCTTCTGGAGGTATGTATGTCTTCTCCAGTTCCTTTCCAATGAGTTTCTCCCAAATTCCAATAAGCTCTGCTTGGGAGAGAATATTTTCTGGTGGCCTTAGGTACAACGTTTTGTTAAGGGTTCGTGGATCATCTATTGCTTTGACTGTGTATGTTGCAACATCATCTTCATCCAGAAAAACAGCTGCAATCATCACAGAAATGTCACAGTTAATGACATCACAGAAATGTGGTGACTCAAAAATGAAAATAATTTTTATTGAAACTTTGGTATTGACCTTTGAGAGTGCCATCCCCAAAGAGGTGCACCTTGTCCCTTGGAGGGACAAAACATCCCATCTGAGAGAGGCTGCCAGCAAAGTATCCAGCAAAAAGGTTTGCAGAGATGTAAGTGAAAGGGATGTTGGCTTCCTCTATTGCTTTCCTCACAGCCATTTTATCTTCAAATGTTACCCTTCCTGGTTCCAATGCATCTCCCATCCTTGCTGGGTCTAGCCCAAATTCAGAAGGCAAGAAACGCTGCATCAAACACAAACAATGTATTATCATATTGTTCAGTAATTTGTGTCCATATTAATGAAGCTACAAAATGAGATTCCAGTAATGTAAATGGTGTAACAAGTCAAAGGTAGTAAAGCTAAAGGAGATAGAATGAGACAAACTTTCAGACCCACAAGAATTACACCATCTTCAATCCTACACTTTAAAATAATAGGTACTTGAATTTTCTTTTTTATATTTTATTTAACTTTTTCATTTTTATTGATGACTTAAATTCGTAACTGGATACCTGATAATGACGATCATATTATAGAAGGAATAAAAAAACTAGTGGTTTAACAAAAGTATCTAATTTCTCTATTATTTTTTGCATGATAAATAATGAAAATATTACTATATGAAGTGTATTTGTCTTGTGCAGTAGGTAAGGGAATCACTCCACATGCAAAGTGCTGAATTAAACAAAAAACTGAGGTAATAAATAACACATTATTATCAAACTCTTGAAAGATATGAAAGTCGGCATAAGATGAGATAAGAAGAATTTTGTAACTGATAAATTACAAAAAGAAAGTGTTCAAACTGATAAATTGAATGTTTTGTAAAAGAAATAGTCCTAAAAGAAGGGTTGACCTTAACGTTTCCAGCTTCTTTGATGGCATGGACGAGTTTGAGTTGCAGAGTGATGCAGTGGGTCCTGAAGTGAACACCTGAGATGGCACTGATGACAACATCAACCTTCTTGACCGCATCCACAAGGCTTTTGTGATCGGAAAAGGAGGCTTCAACAAGATGAGCACCCTGTTTCTTGAAGGAGAGCAGCATCTGAAGCTTTTCAATTTGAAGGCCCAACTCGGGGCGTTGAACCACATATGTCTCATGCCCCTCTGCCAAACATGCCCTCACTATCCTCCTCCCTATGTACCCTGTTCCCCCCACCACAAGAACCTTGCTTTTCCCCATTTTTTCTCTTCAAAAGTGCTTTTCAATAAGTGATTATTCACTTTGCTCTGCTGTTGCTGCTGCTAACAATATATATATATATATATAAGAATTGAGGGAGGTTGGGGTAGCTGGGTAGGTGGGAGCCCCATGTCAGGTTGACTCTGCTCACTGAGTGAGCTAGCCAATTTTGAAAAAAAAAAAATGGTCTTTTTGACTTAGTTTAGTGAGTTTCTTGTTAGAATGTACAAAATAATGATGATATTTAGTTAATATTAAGATTACATTATGGTTTAAATGTTTGGTCTAAAGTACTATGTTTTTCTTGGTTTCATTTCTTTTGCAGAGATTATTTATTTATTCAGTTTTGGGAAAATATTTTCTTGTGTTTACAATATAATAAGTTTTTACTCGGTGTTACATTTTTTATTAATAGTTGAAAAACCATTGGTAAAAAACTTTGTTCTCATTGGTGACTGTAAAAACATGAAAGACAAATAAATAGATAGGTAAGATATGTGAATATTCTAAAAGCTTTGAAAGTGGTCAATAAAAAAACTACCTTTTCTCTTAAAAGAATTATGGATAATCACCAAAGTGTGGAATTGGAATCCACATGTCAAATTAAGTATTGTCTATTGTAGTGTTTATTTAATTTAATTGAAATCAATTTAGTGTAATGCATTTGTGAATATCAGTTTGTGTTAAATAAGCTAAAGTAATACGCATAATAAACATACTGATTGGTTTAATTATTTTTTTCTTTGTTGTACTTTAGTTAATTAACCGATGAAATTTATTTTAATTATAATTTCATTTCTTTTGATAAAATAACCACATGGTTAAGATAATAACGAGACTAAGAAACTAATAAAAAATATCATAAATTTCAAAATAATAAAATGGATCGTTAAAATAATAAAAAACCAAACATTTTAACGTGGGGAAAAAGAAAAGTGAGAACTTGATTTGAAGGTAGGTATATATTCATGAGAATGATATACTTACGAATTTAATTTTATCAATCCAATCCATCTAAGTTGAATTTTATAAGCTTTGAATTTAAGTCAATCAATCAAAATTCAATTATGTTTAGATTAGATTATTGGTTTTAATTTTTTAAATTTGTGAATATGAGTGAGGGACATGACCTTTTAAATGTTAACTTATTATATATATATATATATATATATATATATATATATATATAT
>Ga0099825_1006539_pt1 | contig 14522 bp, 8 predicted proteins | sample SiratroredBW_FD_76838 | JGI IMG/M metagenome (GOLD analysis project Ga0099825, IMG submission 76838) | Root nodule microbial communities of legume samples collected from California, USA - Siratro red BW | ecosystem: Host-associated > Plants > Roots > Nodule | place: USA: California | collected... | reverse complement strand
ATCAAAAAGAAAAACTTTTCTACTGACTAAAACAGTTCAAATAATTGGTAGGATTTTCGAGAGGCATGGACTCTCCCACAACAATCTGATTTCCCTCACAAATCACAAGATAAAATCTCCCTCTCAACCCCTTTTATTATGTCAGCTCCCAACGAAATATAATTATTCTATGTAACTATGGGGGCTACCTATCAATCTCCAGCTGCACCCTGGAAGTTCCAATCATATTTCTTTCTTTAGTTTCTATTTCCAGGTAATATCAGATAAAAAAGATACACAGATCTTGGCAGGAACATAATCGGCTGCTCACTTTTTCTTTAGTACTAAACCAATTTAGGATGGTGGATCAGAGTTTTTGGTAGTAGTGAAACCAGGTTAGCACATTGACATGTGGAATTATTCTAAGAGAGAAAAGAAGAATTAGATGTCAGGCATAAATTTGACAAGGATCAGAATTTATCATTAAATTGTGATAAACAATAAGAATATCATGAATCAAAGAGGTTTTGTTGTATGACCATTTTATAGTCCCTATAATATTCTGGTATGAAGTAAGGATACAGCGTGTGTTCATGACCTTTACATTTAACATAAAGCAACAAAAAAACATGAATCAGAAGACAAATTAAAAATGATAGTGCAGTACTACTAAGTAATAACCAAAGTTCCAAGCCTACTCAGCATTTGCAATATAAAAAAACAACACAACACATGATAATACACACACACAAAGACACATATATAACTTAAATATAAAGTTTCTTACATTATTGTCTAAGGTCTTAAATCAAACTGTGATATGTGAACATCTAAAATTAGAACGCACTACAATATCCGTAAATGAGGTTATTTGATGCTGGAAAAAGCATTCACATCACATGTCAATGTTTGATTTGAGAATTTGATGATAAATTATAAACAACTTTCTCTATAGATTTAATGAGACAAGAAAAGGGAGCCGAGCTTAGCTGAAATATATCAAGAGATAGTGCCTGGAGTAATAATCCAAGTTCCAGGCCTACTACTGAAGTATAATAAAATAATAACAGCAAATCATAACACAGTCATACTTCTGACAAAAATAGAATGCGTTGTTATTTTAATGGGAGATTAAGGATCAATCTTTCTTTTTCTGCCGGCAGAGTGCGGAACCTTATTAGCAATTTAACGAGAAAAATAATATAGCAACCTCGTTAACAATTTAATGAGCACTAGAAGGATAACATAAATGACTTAAAAGACTAACTAAAACTAAGTCACTAACACAGCAGTTCAGGCATACTTAAAATCTAACCAGTCCCATACTTCATACACCATTCCCTGCCAAACTTAAAACCAGGATTATCGCCACATCTTTGAAAATTGATACTAAAAGCCAGTAAAAGGATGGGAAAACGAAGCATAGCTTTGACCATAAACAATCAGAAAAATCTAAGGAACAAATCATAACTATGGATCCTAGTATGTTCATTTTTATATGTTAAAGAACCTTAACGAACACAAGCACTTTTGACTAACAAAATTGAATTATAACAACAAATGTAGGCCTAAAATTAAATATAATTCCCACACAAACCAAATGATGACAACAATCAGATCAGCAACTCCTTCTAGATCCAGGATTGTTCATAAGGGTATCCACACAACTGCAAGTCATGAAACTAAACCCTCACAAAAGTAGAGCGTGAGTTAAGGGGAAACTACTATATGCACATGTGTGGCTCTATTCATATGGCCAAAAATCCAACTTCTGTCGTATGTTTAAAGGGTCTATGTTACTAGCCATATCAAATATAATCCCCACACAAACCAAATGATCAACAACTTCTTCTAGATCCAGGATTGAACATAAGGGTATCCACAAATGCAAGTCATGAAACTAAACCCTCAGAAAAAATAGATCGTGAGTTAAGGAGGAACTACTCTACCCACATGTGTGGTGTGGCTCTATTCATATAGCCAAAAATCCAACTTCTGTCATATGTTTAAAGGGTCTATGTTACTAGCCACTAATCCCACACCTCATTGGTATCGCATCTGCAATTTAGCTGCTGCTTATATGATCAAATATTGTGGCACAAATGGCTTTTAAAGAACCACAATCGGAGTGGCGGCAGATCAGTTCAGTTAAGAATCTTGCAATATTTTTTTCTAGAGACACATAGTATCCTAAGCTGGGACTTATCAGACATATAGTATCCTAAGCTTGGACTTACCAAAAAAAAAATTGTTACAAAACAACCAAATGCTTGTCCAATAAGAACTTAAAGCATGTCAGGCTTCAAACAACACCTAAGAATCTTTTACCCATTTTTCTATGTTTTTATGTGCTATGTTTCTGGTAAAATCCAAAACCAACCAAGGGGGTCTTAAGGAAATGTGTTAGAAAAAACCAAGAGTAATAATTAACACAAATTTCACGCAATAGCCAAACACTCAAGGGCCATCAGTGTAACTAACCAAAAATTCAATGTAGAAAAATCAGATTTCTTAACCTATAAAGCATTTTGATTTTGCAAGGTCCACAACTCCATTCACTTACCCCAGCTACAGAACAGATTTTACTAACCGCCCCAATGCAAAATAACTTACACAGAGTCTGATGTGACAGGTTATAGATGGTACTCTGAGAAATAATAACTTAAGACATCTGTCAATATTTTATAATGATTTATGAACTATAAACTGGACAACAGAAACCAGATAAATAAAATATTGATTAAAGCCTTTGGCTTGGCGGCATATGGTGTATCTAACATGCTCACTACAAGAGGTTCAATCCCTATACACCAGTTCCTTTTAGCCCTCCCATTGAGCATCTTTGTGGGGATCTCCTAGGCTTCACCCCCATAGTGGGACCACCAAAGGCCCAAAAATCTCATTAGGACACTAAAAGAACTCCTGCTTTTTATTAAACAGGAGATAAGTAGGACAAGGTTTAAGTATCACTCCAATCCACACAAAACATACAACCAGCTAAAATAGAATTACTTGCTAGTGGAAATGCTTTAATATTTGTTAGAATGCTAGTCCTTTATAATGATAGACTTACAACTTTTTTTACCATTCAATGACTTTTAACAGTTTCACCATAAAAACCAAACAAATTCTCACAGAAAGACAGTCTTGATACAAGTGAGATATCCATAAAACCAAATTTTGGTCACAAGTTGTATCCTTGATTTAAAAAATGGAGGAAATAAACCATGCCTTACCACACAAATTGTATCAAAAAAAAAAAAAAACAAAGGATGGCACCTCCAAACACGAATGCATATGTATATAGTCACGTGTGCAAAATAGAGCATTGGATAGAAACACCATATACGCTACAAAGGTCAAGCCTTACTAGAAGACATACAACACGTCCTGACTGGAACACAAACAAATAAAAAGATCAAACATTTACACAGTATAGATTGTTAATGGAGACATGAATCATATGTTAAAGCCAATTTGATCTCTGATTAAAAATAAGTTCATAACAGTCTTACAAATTTGTTTCAACGTCAATACCAACATTTATTATTTTAACAACGAAAACGCACCAGCAATTCTTTCCCTTATTCTTCTACTTTGAGTTAATAATTACTTGTAGGTTGTCCAAAGTAAAATTCAGTAGACTTTTCATAGTCTTGGTTTTAATATGAATATAAGTCAGTCACTGCAATATTTATGGAGACTCTGAAGTAAAAATATTTTCCTGTGTGTGCTCTCTATCTCCTTTTTCCGTCCAATCTAATCCATTAAATGATAGAACACATAAATATTATCTCCACTTTCAAGAAAGCTCTATTCAAACTACAGAGTAATGCGAAATTCGGTTCAGGAATATGCAGTTACTTCAAATTACCAACATTACAGACCAGTGATGATAAATCTTGTTAGGAATTATATGTAATCTTTCTTCCTAGAGGAAATCTACAATAATCTAATAATAAAGTATCCAGTTGGATTCACTTTCTCTAGCACACAAGAATAAGGTACTTAATTGCATGACTTATTGATATGAAAAGATGATTTGGCTGTTGACCAATTGCTTTTTTTACTTTAAAAGAATAACAGATCCAAAATGTGTCCAATAATTTTATAGCAATATAAAACTTAGTGTACAAAAGGGGAAATATAGTAATACAAGTATATAGCAATTAAATATACAATGTCACCAAATAAAAGAAAACCTCAAAACAGGATCTATGTTGAAAATCTCATACCGACTAGAGATATGAATTATGGTATATAACTAGATGCAAATCTTACCTAACAAGTTGGTTTTGTACGGTTGAGTTAGACATTAATCCACTTTCGAAGAGATCTTAATCCTAATCCCCAAATGTGAGCCAAAGTGGAATAGACTTAATAAATAGGTCAAGGTGACCTAACTCACTCCCAAGTTCCCAAACTACAATTTGTTTTTCCTTCAACAGTCCCTATCATACTCTATTTTGTCTCTAGTTCTGACTAATTTTTACCACTTTCTACAATGAAGTGTCCCGTATGGGTTACAATTCCTAAAGAATCAACACCTTAAACCAAACTAAGACCCTTAAAACATCTTTAACTTACAGGGACTCAGTACACATGACTAAAATAAGTGCACGAAGCCACATTATATGCCCTGGATTTTCCATTTTTCATTGAGGCTTTGACTACGAGGAATTGCATCGAAATTCAGATAAGTTAGAAACTAAGTTACCTATTTATAGCATGGTTATCAATATCAAATAGCAACACAGAAAGATGGTCATTAACGTGATATTTTCTATAGTGTATACTACATAAATATAAATGCCAGAGGAAAAACATTCAAAATTCATTATATTATTCATAATTAACAAGGAAAATTTATGTCTTAAGAGAAACATGCAAGTAAATAATGACTACCATAGAAAAGGGTTGGAAAAAGAACCAAGGTGGCCATAATGTTGGCTGCAAACAGAGACAGAATGCAGCCGGCAACACAAGAGATTGCCAGAAAAAGGCAGGAGAAAAGAATGTCTTTGACAACAGTGGATGAGTGTCCTTCAGAATTGAGAAAATAGTGGCTGTATTTTGAGACAGAAGGTGAGAAACGGGAAGGTGGCAAAATGCTTTCAGTTTAGTCCTGAAAAGGGAGTAAAATTCTCATTTCTACCCCTTAAATCAAATAGTTGATCAGGGACAAAAAGTGGTTTTCGATTCCAACTGTCATAGTGCACCATAGAATGCAATTTGCCACTATTTCGCCAGCTATTTCATCCACAGCAGTCATGAAAAGAAAAATTCCCCACTATGGCTTTCCGATATCAGCAAAGCGCTATCCAGGTCACTATTACGTGCTGTTGATAATAACCCCGTGTAAGTAGCTCAGTTTCCTTTTTTGTTTTAGATGTATTGGCTTAGGAAAGACTTGAGAGACAATATTTGTTAATTTTTCTATTTCAGAGAAGTTTGCAACCCAACACAATATATTTGAGGTTAACTGGTCTACCTAAATTTCTATGGTCAATTTATTCTTTCTAATACACATCTCAAAATCTTAAAATATAACCTAAAGATACACAACAATACCTTGAGCACTTGACATTATGAAATGGTACTACATAAGAATGATCCAGTCCAGTATGAACAAAATCTCAATATAACATTTTCCAAGCTATAGCAAACCTATGAGTCCAAACAGAACCCTAATCCATATATACACCATTCCGTGCCTATATGGAAGCAAAATACTATTTGCATTGGTTATCGAACAAGACAAGGATAAAAGTGTTAATTTTTTTGCAGTTATAAGTTAGATGCTCTAACTTAGTTATTTGGATGTTAATGGGACCAAAAGATTAACCTTCAATCTAGACCACAACACAACTATTAAAGAGAAGATTGTAGGAGCATCTCCACGTGTAATTCCTTGAAGCCATGATCAATGACAAATTGTTATGAGCACAACAAATTGACATGACCCAAACATGATTTATGTCATCCAATGAAGATAAGGGCAGAATTGAAGCACAGAGTATATCAAACAAGAAATAAGAACCAAATAACATACATCAGTAGGTCAGAAAAGATCTACTTACATAGAAGATTCTTAAATGCAAATCATGCCTTTGCACTTCTATAGATTTAAGCCTTCAAAAATGTTGCACTGAAGATTAAAATAACTAAACTCTAATTCAAATACAGTTTAGGCTCTCTATCCTGGTTAAGTGTAGAATTGAAAAAGAGAAGAATATATTTGGAAATTGAAAGGCCGACCAGTGGCTATTAACACAATGAACACAACAGAACAAACGCATTTATAAGGCATAATTACTCTAAATTGTCGTTTAAAAACTTTGTATTCCAGCAAACTGTGGAAAATAACTGTCATGAAAGTATTCCAGCAAACTAGTGTATATTATATAGACAATAACAACAAGAGACCACATAAATGGAAGCAACCAATGCTGTTAAAATCGCAAACTAGTTCATTAACAGTATCCCCATGATCTTAAAGATCCTGCAGCCCTGTCCCAGTCTGAATTGCACCTGAAATCACCAATAGGCAAAATCATAGTGAAATTGCAAGATTGTGCTGGTTTCAATCCTGAAGTTGGAGATTTTTCGGTTGTAGGTTGCACAACCCATCCATATAAATCAGGATTTTAAACCCATTTTTGGGCCCTAAGTATATCTTCCCAAAACAGACCCACATCTAATCAAAGCATTTTGCAGGTCACAAAAGATGACATCTTGTTTTATCCACACCAAATGTTTTGCTTGCCGCCCTGTCCCATTTTTTGGACCCTCTATTTTGCTGTCTGGCTGCACATCTTCCCCATCTTTAGGGTCCCCCCCCGCCCCCAATGGAACCAGCAGAGTGAAAAACTAGATCAAAACTCAGTTCAAGATATAGACATTCCCCTCCGTTTCCTATCACTTCATCCTCACCTAAAACAGTAATCATTTTACGACCTCTTGAAATTTTGTAAGATAATAATTAGTCAGTACCTATAAATTTAAAAAAAAAAAAATGAGATTCACAAAAGGCTGCAAACAAAATATTTTAGGTGCATAAGCACACTGTGACTAGAATATATCTTAATGTTCAGATTGCATAGGATCGTATACAGAGTCCACAACTAGATAAAACTTGGAACCAACAAACAACAAAAGCATGTGTTTTTGAATATCATAAAGTTGAGATGAAAAGAATAACCATTTAAATGTATCCTATACTAGCATTAGCAGCATGTAGGATTTTCCAAAAATATATAAGCAATAATGAACTTGCCTGTGTTCATCCTCTGTCCAGGCAATCCCCTTCCGCCTTTCTTGATCTGATCTTGAAGCCTTAGTTCCATGATTAGACTCACTGTTGTAATTCCCAAGACCGCTGCCCTTTTTGCCAGCACCTTCATCACTAGCATGGCTTGTTGAGCCCTCTGAAGAAGAATTGTAAGATGGTAAAGGCACACAACCAGATTCAATCTGGCTAATATCTTCCACCAAGAGTTCATAATGCTGTTTGATTTCTTCTATGGTCTTCCCCGGCACGTCAGCAGCGATCTTCTCCCATCGATCCGAGGCATCCTCGGGATGAGTTGCCAACGCATTTTCAAATGCTTTATCCTGCTCTCTGCTCCACTCAGAGCTACTATCCACTTCATCCACAGTCATCTAGTCTTGTTTGAAGCAAATACTGAGTTTGATTTGAAGGAGAAGAAAGGTTTCTACCTACCCAACTGCTCTAAATCTTGGTCAAGGCCTTATTGTATTAAATACCACAAACTCTGGTCTGTTATGTGGTGAGTACCACAAATATTAACCCTGCCGGCATGCTATAAACGTAGGGAGCAGATATGTTGGACTACAAGAAGCAGCCTGAAGTGCAGAAATGGCAGGAAGCTGAAATAAGCTCAATACCAAACGGAATCCCAAAAATCTTATGAGGTATGAGAAATTTCAAAGGTGAATTGCTTCAAAATCCTGAGAATCGGACACTTGTGTATTTCTGACCCTGTTGATGAATGAAAGGGCAAAGAAGGTTCAGTTAGGACATGAAAAATATCTCAGTCTGACAACTATAAAATCATAGGTGCAATACATGACAGTTTAAGAGAAGTGAAATCTACAAAATTAATGTGAAGGCTAGTCAATGAAACCATGGTAATTACCAGCTAGGATTTCAGATAGAGAAAAAGACCTCTCAGAAAGAAACAAAGAAGGAAGGGTAGATAAGACTACAAGGGAAAGCAATGGACATTCAAATTTGCTATTATCCATTCAATAAAAAACAAACTTCAATTTACCATAGGCCTACTGATAACAACTGTTTTCACAGCACAGGCCCACAAAACTTTCACCTATAAGTATAGATACTGTAAATCTCATTTTCACTGAACACACTCAGCATCATATTTTGTTTTTTGTCCGGCTATGTAAAAGATAGTAATTCTTAGTAACTAACCAGGCATCAAGGCCTCAGAATAAGTTAGACACGTAGGGTTAAAATCTCATAAAGTAAAAAAGGGTGTAAGGATATACACACTGATTATCAATTTGGTTCAAAGTCTTTTTCCCAGATTTGAAGTTAATAAAACCACCTTGCACTCAAATACAAAGTCCAATAAATATTCTTAATCTCAACAGTTTTGATCTAACAACTTAACAGAAGCAAGAAAACCAATCCCACTAACATCCAATGAATTACTCTCCACTGTAGAATCATTCACTAGGTGTATGAAAAGGGTACTATAAGAGTTCAATGAACTAACAACTAATCTCCACTTTAAAACCATGGATGCAGAGTTTCATCAAAAACACAAAAGCGAAGAAAAAAACAAAACAAAAAAATGTATGCACAAAGCCACACGCACTGTCAAGCTTCTGACACGTTAACCAACCAACAATAAAAAGATTTCTTTAACGCCACCTAACGTATTACATTCACTGCCAAGTAAAACCTAATTCTGAGTGTGACGGTAAAAGAGAAATTCACCCACCAATTCCTTCTCCAAAAAACATAGAAAACCTATCATAAAAACTACATTAGCAACTGACATAATTTCAGGCTAGATAAAATAAAACTCACAATCAATGAGATAAAGACAGATAAAAACAACCTAAAGAGTAAAACAGAGGGGTAAACACACACTAACAGACACTAAATTCAGGTTTAAGTAAAAACCCTACACGAGTGGTGAAAATTTCAAGGGTAGAACCACACCCAAATCATAAATGACATTGATGGTTGTCTTGAAAACCCACACACAGGTGCAGGATGGGTCAATTTGGTCCCATCCCAACAACTGCTTTGCTACAAATAGGACAGCTGGGGTTGAAAAAGCCACAACCCAAGTTGCAAACCACAGGAATCTGCAGTGCCCATTAATATCTGACAAATAATACAACGTCAAGAGAGAGAAACTGAAAAGCCAAAAGGGGGGCAAAATTCAAAAATACGAAAAAGGTGAATAAAGTTGAATTTGTACACAAAATTGATCCGACCCAGATGAAAAACAAAATTAAAAATTGTGATAGGAGTGTGCCCAGATGAAATTGAGAGGTAATGGCAGAAGATGATTCAAAGTTGTGATGTGGGGTGTGATGATTTGTGGCCAATCGTGAAATAATGAAGTCGTCACCTTTATCTTTGTTGTGCAAAGCTTGAATCTTTTTAGCTGGTGGCTTTCTTTGAGTTCTGAGGGACTGTGTCACACACAGCCAGATGAGTCAAATAATGTTGTCTCGGCATATATACTGCACTGTACAACTGACATGTCCCTCTCCGCCTCTTATTTTGTTCCCTGCTTCAAAATTAAATTCAATTTTTTTAAATAATTTTAATTAATATATATTTTAATTTAGGTTCCTAAAACATTTACAAATTTTCTTTATCTGTAATGTATTTTGTTTTCTTTAACCTTGATCCTACATATTTATTATTTTTATTTTGTATTTGTTCTATACCTTTCATTATATATATTCACAAAATATATCATGAAAAAGAATCTGTTAATAAAAAACTGAAAAATTATACTTAAAATATATTTTGAGAATTAAATATAAAATTTATAGATATTTCAATAACTTTAAAAAGTAAAAAAAAAAAAATCTATTAGAAACAAAAATAAAATTCTGTTTTTCAATCACTAAAAGTATATTTTAGACTTAAACTTTTCTTTTATATTTAGCCTTAAATTTAAATGTGCTTTTGCTCTTCAAATAGTGTTGGGTTTTTATTAGTCTTTACTAATTTTTTTATTTGATTTTTAGGTCTTGAAATTGTTTTATCATGTATGTTTCATGGTGTGAAGTGTGAGAGTAACAAAATAATGATAAAAAAAATATAAAAAAAAAAGTTCAAGATCAAACAAAAATTTGACAACGTTTCAAAAACTAAAATATGTTTACCTTTATTTTTTTATTTTAAATGTTTTATTTTAGTTTCCTTAAATTATTATTTACTTTTAGAACAAATAAATTTCATGTATCGGACAAAAGTTTTAAATTATCAACTAACAAAAATTATGATAATTATAAGTTTTAAAATAATTATTTTAAAAGTTAAAAAAATATCATACATGATAAATTATGAAAACGAAAAATTATTTTATAGTGCAATGTAGTATAATACAATATTGGTTCTTTTTTTTTAAATTCTTGCCCACTGTAAAATAATGATGTTACAGTTAGTCGTTAAATCTGTTTTTAGTATGTAGGGAAACATTAAAACTACTCCATTTTCTATTAAATGTAATAATTGAAAATGGATAAGAAAATCATTGAATAAAAAAATGTCTACAAGTTTTAGTATCAAAATATTATGCATATCATATAATTTTGACTTAGCTAATACTGAAAACAAATAGTATTGTTTTCAGTATTCAGAAAAAACAAATTTTAAATGAGCGTGCGTGTAAGTTTGAATTATAAAATTTTATTTAAATATTCCTCTTTTTCATCTAATTAAAAAATAGATTTTAAAAATTTGATTCCTCATATCTATATTATTATTATATATACATTTTTTAACTATTTTTTATGTTATTTTCTAATTAAAAATTTTATTCTTTAATAAAATACATAATTACATGTTCTTAGTAAAATAAATAAATAAATAACTTTTCTAATTGAAAACATTAAAATATTCATTCTTTTAAATTATTTTTATATAGTTATATATTTGGATAAGATGTTGTACTGATAAGATATTAGTAGACAAGTTATATATTCTAATGTTATATATTTTAATATATAACAATGCGATATTAGTAGAAAAGTTAAATATTTTAATAAGAGGTTTTAGTGATAAGATATTAGTAGACAAGTTAGTGGTGCACAACACATGCAAGAAAAATATGATTCATATTAAAAATATGTGATTTTTTTTCTTATTCTATTATTAGGGTTTAAGATGATATTAGTCCATATTCAAATAGATTATATTTATGAAAGGCAAGTTGTTTTTTTTATGTCATCTATCAAATGTTAAAGTTTAGAAATAATTTAATAATATGGCATTGTTTTATTGTAATTAATGGCGTGAGAATGACTTTAAATTATTTAACATAATAGATAAAACATTTTTTTCTTTTTTAGTTATTATCTTTATTTCATATAATTTGTCACTATGGATGTGTATAAGAAGTAAATTTATATTCTTAACTATTATAATTTCTGACCCATCAAACATAAAGCTTCTTTTCAAATACTATGTATGGAGTTTAATGTGATGTTAATTTGGGGTTTCAATTCATATTGCAATTAGACAATAATAAAGAAGGAGCAATCAGAATTGACAAGATGGAGCAAAGACTATAATAATGCATATAACAATTTTTTTTATGGTTAATATTATATATGAGAGGATCAATCAACCATTTTAAAAGACTATAATTTACTCTTATTTTTCATTTAATGCAAAAACACAACTAATTTATTTTTTATTTTATTTCATATAAACAAAATGTGAATATTATTCCAACAACATGTTGAAATCCTCTTTAAAAGATCTACTAAGACTTCTAAGACTAATGCATGAGTGTCTTCTAAGGCATGTAGAATTGTTGTAAGTTAGATGACTTTTATACAGTATTACGCTCTTAATTTATTATTTCGTATCTATATCTTATTTATAATTGAATATCACTTTTATTTTTATTTTTCAAGATGAGTATGAAAAACTATTTTTAATAAATACTCGCCACAAGACACATTGTAAGATGGAATGTAAGGCATCCTTAAAATGATAACATATACTACATGTTGTAGGAGGAATGAACAAAAGAGGATGAGTTTATACTTTAATATTAAAGAGTAAAAAGTTCAAACCCTTTTTTCTTCTCAAACACTAAAAAAAACATGTTAATAATGGAATTTATAAGTGTCATATAATAAAATGATAATTTTTTAATTGTCACCTTTTATCTTTAAAATATGGCATTTATAAGTATCATATAATAAATACTTGTGTCATCATTTATTCATATCATTTCCATCTAAATAAGGATTTTATTGCCTAAGCATGAATTTTATCATTGCCTCTCAACCTTGAATTTCTTTTGTCATGTTATTTATTTCAATGGTATGTCATTTATAGATTTTTCTTCAATATTGTGGCTGTCATAGTCCTCCTATTGTTGGAGACCTCACATCGACTAGAGATGATGTCTTTCAATAGTTTATAAAGTGGGTGTAAACCTCACTTTAAAAGTTGATTTTGTAAGGTTGAATTAGGCTTAAAGTCCACTTCTTGATATAGTATCAGAGCTTATACTAACGCGGTTGTTGGGCCTATCGGGCCACCAGCTATCGGGTCGTTATCGAACCACCCTTACATATAAGTTTCATACTCGATTTGAGAAGTCTCGGCGTGAGGAAGGAGTGTTAGAGATACCACATCGACTAGAGATGAGGACTTTCAATAGTTTATAAAGTGGGTGCAAACCTCACTTTACAAGTCGGTTTTGTAAGGTTGAGTTAGACTTAAATTCCACTTCTTAATATGGTATCAAAGCTTATCCTAGCTAGGTTGTTGGGCCTACAGGCCACCTGCTGTCGTGCCGCTATGGGTCGCTATCGGATCACCCTTGCATATAAGTTTCACGCTCGAGTTAAGGAGTCTCGGTGTGAGGGGTGTGTGTTGGAGATCTCACATCGACTAAAAATGAGGCCTTTCAATAGTTTATAAAGTGGTTGTAAACCTCACTTTACAAGTCGATTTTATAAGGTTGAGTTAGGCTTAAGTTCTACTTCTTAATACCCATAGCAACAAACTCAACCATTTTTTCTTTCCCAAACAATGACTCAAGATAACTCACTACAAAAATTTTTAGATTTATTGACAGATTCATATCTGTTAGGAAAAAATCATTACCAACAAATAATTGAAAAGTCATTTACCAAATCTTTCGGTAATTATTGATAAATTTTATTGACAAATAATTGGCGATCAACTTACCGGTAGATTCATTGATGAATTAAAATTTTTCGTTCATAAAATTTGTCAATAATTATTGACATATTTGATATGTCGGTAAAATTCATTGATAAATTAAATATTATCCATCGACAAAATTTATCAGTAATTATTAATGAATTTGAATATGTCATTGTCCAATTATCCTCAATAGAAATGATTATGATAATAATTATAACGATATTAATTGAGATAATAATAACTTTTTACTATTATTAATTATAATAACAATAATAATAACAACATATTATTATTAATATTATTATCATAATAATTAAGATGATAATAATAATAATAATATATAATATTATTATTAATAATGATAATAATAACAATAATAAATTATTATTATTATTATTAATTATAACAATAATAATAACAAGAATTATTATTAGTATTATTATCATAATAATTAAGATAACAATAATAATATTAATAACTATAATAATAATATTAAGAAGGATAATAATAATAATAATAATAATAACAATAGTAATAATAATAAAAATAAAGATAATAATGATAAAGTAACAACATAATAATTAAGATAATAATAATAATATTATTATTAATGATAATAATTAAAATAATAATAATTATTATTATAATAAAAATGATAATAAGAATAATTATGATAATAATATTATTAATAGATAAAAATAATAATAATTATTATTATAACAGTAATAATAATAATTATTATTATTATAATTATTATTATATTTTAATAATAGTAATTATTTTATCAAAATTAATAATTATAATTATAATAATAATAGTTACAATAAAAATAAATATTGTAATGGTGAAATAATTATGATCTTGATCATCTCTTTCATTTTGTCAACAAAAGTAAAAGTTTTTTTTTTCCTTTAACTTTAAAGTCAAACAAGTTGAACTATTCCTAAATGCGTATTTACTTGATCATCTCATATTTGATTTAAGCCTTCTAAGTAATTATTTATTTATTTGATTCTTCTTAAGAATAATAGTATATATATATATATATATATATATTTATATATATATATATATATATATATATATATATATATATATATATATATATATATATATT
>Ga0099825_1006537_pt1 | contig 14523 bp, 16 predicted proteins | sample SiratroredBW_FD_76838 | JGI IMG/M metagenome (GOLD analysis project Ga0099825, IMG submission 76838) | Root nodule microbial communities of legume samples collected from California, USA - Siratro red BW | ecosystem: Host-associated > Plants > Roots > Nodule | place: USA: California | collected... | reverse complement strand
TCTTGTCTTATCACATTTACACAATTCACACAAGGACAATAATATTTGTTATTTACTCCTACTCCATTCCTCTTAGCAAATTGAATAAACTCTTCAACACTGTTCTCATATTCATCACTGATTTGACTTGCAGTTATCCAACTTCGGTCCATGACTACGTTAAAAAAAGACATCATACATATTAAACAAAACACAGATGAAACCTAAAATTGTTAGGGATCGAACATCCCCGGACTCAATACCAACACGGCATGAATATTAGACAAAACATAAAATGCCGAGGATCGAACATCCCCGGACTCAATACCAACACGTCATGAATATTACACAAAACATAAAATGCCGGGGATCGAACATCCCCGGACTCAATACCAACACGTCATTATAAACATAAATATTAGACAAAACACAAAATGCCGGGGATCGAACATCTCCGGACTCAATACCAATTCGTCATGATAAATACAATACAATCACAACGCTATAATCTAGGTCTCTCTAACATCATCCTAGTGTACAAACTAATATAAAGCACCAACAAAGTAAATTGATTAAATAGAAATATTGAGTGGACGAATCTGAAAATTAGAGACAATGGCAGTGTGTGCACGACTATGGTGGAGAAGAGTTTACACAACAATGGTAGAGACCTGAAAATATAAAATCAAGTTAAACAGAAAAAAAAATTGGATAAAGCTAGAGAAAGAGATAGCCTTCAATGGTGGTGTGCGTCGTGGTGGTAGAAGAAGAAATGTCAAAGAGAAAGAGAGGCGTGGTGGTGGGGTCAGAGTGGTGGTAGTGGAAGCTGCGAAAGAACCTCCACGTGGTGGTGGTGGTGGCTACGACAGAACCTCCACCTGGTGGTGGTGGCCGCAAAAGCGAAACAACGGAGAGAGAGAGAGAGACGAGTGAGAGGTTGGTCGAAAGGCAAGGGAGAGGGAAAGGCAATGCGAGGACAATGAGAGGGAGAGGAAGACAATGCACTTGAGGAAGAGGAAGAGGAAGACGAAAACGAAGGCGAATGCGAAGAGCAGAAGCAGCATCAAAGGCGAAAGTAATACGAAGACGAAAACAGAAGGAGGGAATTTTTTTCAGCCCTAAAACAAGACATACAAACGCGGTTGTTAGTGGCAACCGCGTTTGTATCCTCCTGCAAAATAATTTAAAAATTGTTTTGCAGATACAAATGCGGTTCTTGGAACAACTGCGTTTGTATCTCCTTGCAGTTTTCAAAAATAAATTAATTGTGGCATATTATCGTGGTTTTTGCCTGAACTGCTCTGGTATAGTATTACGTAATTTCAAAAATGTCACCGCGTTATTTTTAAATGCAGTTCATTTTTAACCGCGATGATATCCTGCCTTTAAATGTCATTTTTCTACTAGTGCATTCACGTATACTTCCACACTGTAGCCAATTAACCCTCTGAATACCTTATCCATCAATCTCTGGTATGTAGCACCTGCTTTTTTCAATCCAAACGGCATGACTTCGTATATGTAATTAGCATCGTCAGTCATGAAAGTGGTTTTGGCTACGTCAGACAGATGCATACTAATTTGGTTATATCCGAAGAAGGCATCCAGGAAACTCATGTATCTGTGTTCGGCCGCCCCATCGACCAGGTGATCGATGCTTGGTAAAGGGTATGAATCTTTTGGGCATTGTCGCAACTGGGGTCACGACGGGGACGACGAACAAAATAAAATTATTTTTTTTAAAACAGAGGAGTCGCTACCATAGTTTATCATGGAAAACTATGGAAAAACCGAAAAAATGATAAAGCAAGTCTGCGAAAACCAGATTTCGGATCCGGGAGTCGGTTACGTGTGGGGAAGGTATTAGCACCCCCAAACGTCCGTCCTAAGACGATACCTTCAATTAAAGAAGTAAAATAAGTGTGATTTTGTAAAATGTTTATTTTCCCAAAGAAAGAAAAAAGACAAAAATATAAATAAAAAATAAAGAAAAATATTTTTTATTTTTGGGAAAGGGTCCGACAAGGTTTGACCTTGCTCCTACACGTCTCCATCAAAGGTGGAGAATCAGGGTTACGTAGTTCTTTGGATAAGATTGTTTGTCAGGTTGATATTTTTATTTGTGACATTTTTGTAATTAATTTTTTTATATTTGATGTTAAAATGATTTATTTCCAAAGTTTCATAATAAATATCGTGTGACACGTGTGACCATTTGATATTTAAGAAACATTTAGAATAATAATATTAAATATCGCATGACCCGTCTGGCCATTTGATATGTAATATTATTAGAAAATATAATATTCAAAAATTTTATTTCTAAAGTTTATATTAAATGTCGTATGACGCATGCGACCATTTGATATTTAGAAACTTTAGAATAATAATATTAAATATCATATGACGCGTGTGGCCATTTGATATCTAACATCATTAGAAAATATAATATCCCAAAATTTTATTTCCAAAGTTTTATATTAAATATCGTGTGACGTGTGCGGCCATTTGATATTTAAGAAACATTTAGAATAATAATATTAAACATCGTATGACGCGTGTGGCCATTTGATATTTAACATTATTAGAAAATATAATATCTCAAAATTTTATTTCCCAAGTTTTATATTGAATATCGTGTGACGCGTGCGACAATTTGATATTTAAGAAACTTTAGAATAATAATATTAAATATCATATGACGCGTGCGGCCATTTGATATCTAACATTATTGACAAATATAAATATTCCAAAAAATTATTTACAAAGTTTTAGTAATGCAATTTAATTTTTATTAAAATAATAAAAAATAATAATTATAACACAATAAAATAAAAAAAATAAAACATGCAAGATATAAGTTTAAAACATGGAGATACACAAATAAAAAAGGTTTTAATTTTGAAATGGCTCTAAAAGCCCAAAATCATTTTTTTTTATTTTTTTAGGTTGGTGGTGCAACGGTAATGTCAGGGGTACGAATAGTTTTCATTATTTTTTTTTTAGGTTGGTAGTACAATGGTAATGTGGGGAATACGAATAGTTTTTATTATTTTTTTTAGGTTGGTAGTATAATGGTAATCTGGGGAGTACGAATAGGGAGGCTCCAACTCCACAACCCTAGGTTATCATCACTCAACCCTAAGCCACCACCACCTTACTCCAAACCCATGATAGGTCTACCAACCCAAAGCGGCAGCGGCGAAGACGAAGAGGAGCGGCAGGCGGTGCGACAGCAGCAACGGCAGGCGGTGCGGAGCAGTGCGGCGACGATGTGAGAAGAACGGTGGGTGACGACAGAGGTTGTTTTGGATTAGTTTTGGAAGCACAAAATACATGGACAAAATACAGAGAGGAATATATGGAAGATGAAAGATGATGAATTTTTTTTATTATTTAAAAAATAAGAAAAAAATAAAATGCTATAAAGAGCAAAATGACTTCCTTTTTTTATTTTATTTTATCTTTATAAGAAAATGAAATGATGAAGAAATAAAAAAAAAACATCACAGGAAGATAAGAACACAAGATTTACAAATTTCAAACTTCAAGATCTATATGAAAATCTAAACCTTACAAATCATACCTGTGAGTGTTCTTCAAAAATGATAGTCTCATTTCCAAAAGTTACTTGTTTCTCAGTTTTAAACTGAGTGTGGATAGTAAGACAGGAGAATCAATCTTCTCTTCTTCTCTACTTTCTCTCTCTTTTTTCCTCTTTTTCTTCATTTTTTCCTCTTTTTCTTCGTATCTCTCAAAGTGATCAATAGTTCATCCTTAACATAAGAGCAGTTACTACTTAAGTGAATCTCTTTTTTCATTATTTAATTTATTTTTATCTTAAAAGTAGTTCAAAGCAGTTTTGAAAGATTGAATCTTTTTTATTATTATTATTATTAAAGATGAAGTGTAAATGAACGTGAGATGAAACAGTTTGAGAAATGTTATATTTTATTTTTTATATTTTTTGTTATTGTGAAATGAGAACATGGGTGGTTCAGAGTAGTTTTAACATTGACTGATTCTCTTCTTTTTATTAATATTTTAAAGATGAATTAAAAGAACCAATTTTAAAACAGTTTCAATTTCTTTTTATGTTTTTTCCTTTTATTTATTATTCAGTTTTTAGTTTTATGTTAATTATTTATTTATTTATTTAATTTTTCATTATTTTTCTTTATTATTTTTTTATTTACTTTGTTTTTTTTTTGTTTTGTTAACTGTTATTATTTTTTATGTTTTGTAAAAAAAATGGATAAATTCAAACCTCTTTTTATTTGTTTTATTATTTATTATTTTTTTAATAAAAACCTAAACTAATCAAGTGTATATATTTTTTTCTATTTATTATTTTCTTCATTTTTTTTATTTTGATTATTCATTTAATCGTAGACACATTTTTTATTTTCTTAATTTTAGTTTATTTACCTGGACGAAATCGAGTGTTGACAGGCATGCTTTGTTGAGGTCGGTGTAGTCAGTGCACATTCTCCACTTGTAGCTCGGTTTCCTAACCAGCACCACATTAGCTACCCATGTGGTGTAATGAGCCTTCAAGATAAATCCTGCTTGCAGCAATTTGTCAGCCTCTTCTCGTGCAGCCACCCTCTTCTCCTCCCCTAGCTTTCTCTTCTTTTGGACAATTGGTCTGGCATCTTTAAATGTTGATAACCTATGCGTGATAATAGCCGGATCTATGCCCGACATATCTGCAGTAGTCCATACAAAAACACTTGCATTTCTCTAGAGGGTATGGCTGAGCTGGTCGACATCTTCTCTAGACAGAGATGTGCCTATCTAGGTGCCCTGTCTTTTCCCATTAAGGGCACATATTAAGTTTCCTTTTTGGGTTCCACCCTAACTTCCTCCAGCCTAGGGTCCAACTTTGTCATTGCCACCACATGGCTTTTTTTTGAAACTCTTTTTCTACCCTGCTTGACCTTTGACCCCGAGGTTGGATTCTAAGACTCGCAGCGTAACATTCCCAGACTGTTTTCTGATTGACATGCACCGTGATGATGTTGCCTACAGGAAAAGGAAACTTCATGGCCAAATGGGGCGTTGACACTATTGCCCCTAACAGATTCAATGACAGCCTTCCCAAAAACACGTTATACGACATGTTCGCATCTATCAGCAGGTAACATATCTTTACGGTTTTAGATTTTAACTCCCCTCTCCTCCAAACTTAGTGTATAGGTCAATATAACCCTTGGTGTCTACCCGCTCTCCTAAGAACCCTATTATCTGGTCCTCATATGCCTGTATTTCATTGTTTGGAATATGCAACTTCTTGAAGGTGCTCCAATATAACACGTCAACTGAGCTACCTTGGTCTACTAGGATTTTCATAATCGAGAAGTTTTCGACCTCAACCGTGATTACAATCGGATCATACTGGAATGGATCAATCCCTTTGAAATCTGCATTGGTGAACGTGATTGGTGGCATCCTTCACCAAATAGACACCGACACCACGTTTACTAGTTGCACAACCCTTAAGTGTTTTTTCCTAGCCGAGGCTGACGATCCTCCTCCAGCGAATCCCCTAACTATAGTATTGATGACCCCCCTAACACGTGTATTCTAATTCGTGGGTTAAGTTGATGTCTGTTGTGGGGTTCTTGCCCTTTCTCCTGTCCTTCTTCTGGGTTTCCCTCGTCGCTCCCTTCTTCGTTCAAGGGCTCGTTGTCTTCTTGTCGTTCTGGACTGTCCGTGCACAAACTGTCTCAGGTGGCTTGCCTGAATTAACTCTTCAATCTTATCTTTCAACACTATACATTCATCTGTGGTATGTCCATAGTTCTGATGGGAGCGACAGTGTTTAGTGGTGTTAGCATTTCTAGGAGTTGCTGCCCTTCTCTGGGTGGGCAAGAGATCTGTACTGAGAGCTTCCTCAAGTATCCCCCTCTGTTAGCATTAAGGGGTGTATAATTCGCGAACTTGGGTAGTCTAGCTTCCCTTGGTCGTGCCGGTGGTGGTGGGAAGAAAGGTTTTTCCTTCATCCTAACCTTGTCCTGCTAGTGATGGGTGACTTAGTGTTCTGACTTCATTTGTCCCCCAAAGTCCCTTAGCTCCTCCAGGCTCATAAAATTAGCTGCTCTCACCCTCATCTCATTCATGTTAAGGGCCGATTTCTTGCACAGATTATTGGCAAAAGGTTCGGGCCGAAGAGTCGTAACCATGTGGTGGAGGGCAACCTCCGAGTTGAGATTCCGGATTTGTAGGGTGAAATGGTTGAACTGATCCATAAATGCCCGAAGGGATTCACTCTTCCCCTGCCTGATATTGACGAGGGCGATGGAAGTCAGATGGTGAGGTCTGCTTGTGGCGAATTGAGTGGTGAATAAGCTCACAAAGGTCTTGAAAGAGTCGATAGAATACGGTGGGAGCTTAGTGAACCAACTTAGCACCATCCCCTTCAAGCTGTTAGGGAATACTCGACACATGATAGCTTCACTGGTAGTGAACAATTCAATATTAGTGGTGTACACATCAATGTGTTCGTCAGGGTCGGTGGTGTCGTCATATCGGTCAATGGACAACCCTCTCCACTTAGCTGGCAATTCTACATTTATGATTCAATCTACAAACGGGTGGCGTCTTTCGTTCAAGCTTGAGGTTTCACTTGTCTAGTAAGATACCTCGTCCTCCTTTATAGGATTTGTAGTGTTCACTTTCGAGCGACCTGATATGGTGATCACTTTTGTTTTCTCTGCTTTGTCACCCAGCAGCTTCTTCTTCATCTTCTCGTTTTCCTGTTTGAGGGTGCGCAGGTTCTGCTCATTCTGTTCTCTCAAGATACGGGGATCATCTTCATTCTTCTGTCTGGTTGCTCATATTTCCTCTTCTCCTCTCTGTTTCATGTCTGCCATCTCGAACTGCAACAACAAAGTCATCAGATCTGTACAAGCCATCACCTTTTCCAGTCTTTGCTCGCCTACTTGACTACGGGTAGATACCATCCAGGTTCTTTACATCACTCTTCAGGCCCCACGGTGAGCGTCAATTGTTCTTACACAGATCTTAGGGATCTTTAGGATCAGCCTAGGACCGCCCGAATGGTTTCCGCCCTCCTGTCAAAGATACACTTCGCTCCAATATCTATTCTTTCAACTCGATCTTCGTTTGCTCTGTATCCCCCCACGTCCGGTTGATGCTCGCCCAAGCCACAAGGGGGGGTGTACCTGCGATTACACTCTGATGCTCAAGTAAGTATGTGGTTATCGGAGTAAAGGTAACTTGAACTTAGTTTTCACATATCTTTGACCTTGCTCATCCTTGTATTTATAAAGTTTATGCATGACTTGAAACTTACGTTATGTCAACTTTTGTAGACTGTCTTGACAGAGGTTGCGTGTATGCTTCAACTACTGAGAGTCTCTTATAGGCAGTAGACCTTTCGGCCAAGGCCGACAAGTGCTCCCTCCTAACTCAAAAACTGTCTCATGGTGTTGATTAATAACCTTAGGAGATAAGTAGTCGTCCTAATATTGGACAAAACACTAAGCATTTTTTGATGATAACTAATACTCTTGGACGACAAGTAGTTTCCCTGAGCTGGATAGTACACCTAGAAATGTTAATTGGAGGAAATCCTAAGAGATATCCATTTTGAAAAAGTGTTAGGTAGAAAATTCAAGAGACTAGAAAGATGGAAAGGAAAACAACTTTATTTTGTCATAGATTTTTTTTATAAAGTTTATTTTTTCTTTTTTAAATGCTTACTGGGTGGGGAATAAAACTAGAAAATTATAGAGATATTTTTTGTGGGGATGAGAATATAAAGGAAAGAAAATTGCATGGATTAAATGGAAAGTGTATGGAAGCTGAAAGAAGAGGTAAACTTCGAGTAAAAGATTTAAAGTTATTTAACATAACTCTTTTAGTCAAATGAAAATGGAGGCTCACTACAGAAACACAAATTGTGTGGAAAGATTTAGGTATTGGAATCTAAGCATGGGTCATTGGAGAAGCTTAAATGATGGATATAGTGATCATGAGAGAGGTATCTAAACAAGGAGAAGGAGGAAAGTGGTTTGATAATAGTGTGTTACAAAATGTTGGAAAAGGTACAATGAATAGCTTTTGGGATGATAGATGGACTCATGAATCTCCTCATATCCATAGATTCCCAAGAGTTTGTCAACTCAACGTTCAAGGATGCAAAATTAGAGAAGCTAGGTTATTGGAATGAAAATGCATGGGAATGGACAAGAGAAAGATTTAGATGGGAAAAACCTAAATTATCCCTCTTCATGCAAGATGTCATAGGAAATACAAGGGAAATAATGATAAATAGATATGGAATGAGGATGAAAAGAGGATTTACACTATCAAATTAGCATATAACAAACTCCAAACTAACGTTAGTGAGAAAATAGTAAATTTTATAAATCATTTTATAAAACAAAATCATTGATATCAACTAAACATTTTGCACGGAGGGGGATACTAAATCGAGTGGCAGCAAGAGACAATTTGCATTATATAAGAGTAATACTAGTAAATATGATGTTATTTGCGTATTAATTCAGGAAATAACTGATCATTTGTTCTTTATATATAAGGTTGCAAGCTATGTGAGGAATATGTGTAGCAAATGGGATAGGATTACAACAATACACCGTATCAAAGAAATACCACATTTTTAAACATTTTTACCTCTTGAAATTAAATAAAAATAAACATAAAATCTAGAAATGTATGTGGATTGCTATAATATTGAATTTGTGGAATTAAAGAAACAAACTTTTTTTTTTACTAATGAGAGGGTAGATGGTGAGGAGGTGTTTAATCTAACAAAAATGAACAGTTGGACATAGATAACATAAATTTTCAAATAGTAAAATTATCTTATTCTGATTATTGCTTCTGCCGAAATGATTTGCCTAAAATCCATGTAAAAAATAGGTCATGATGAGAAATTGTAATTCTGGATGGATTCAGAGTCAAGCATGAGTGAGAAAAGCATGATTATTGTTATGAAAACCAATTTAGGATCGTAAGTAAATAAATATTGTAATTTTATCTGAATGAGTCTCAAAAGTGAAATTTAAGCCTATTGAAATGCCTCATCTCTATTAATGTGGAATCTCTAACACATTCTCTCACACCGAGACTCGTGCGTGAGACTATGGGTGGTCCGATAGTGACCCGATAGCGGGTGGCCTGATAGGTCCAACAATCTTGCTAGGATAGGTTTTGATACCATCTCAAAGGTGGACTTTAAGTCTAACTCAACCTTATAAAACCGGCTTGTAAAATTGAGTTTTGTAATCATTTATAAACTATTTAAAGGTCTCATTTCTATTCGATGTGGGATCTTCAACTATGAGTAATATATTTTGTATTTGAAAATCAATAAATTGATGTGATAGTGAGTTGGATGAATTTATACCATAAATAATGCGCATGTGATCACAACAATATTGAAAGCATAAAAAGAGAGTAAGTTAAGGCTAATCCATGTATATTGGGATAATGATACTCAAAGAGTGGTAACATAAGATGTTAGTTTTAATTATATATATATATATATATTATTTTTTTGCTTTGTAAGTGAAAAATTATATCATTTGGAGAAAAAGTACAAGACTGTAACTTAAGAATGTGCACAATTCATCAAAGGAATCTTAAAAATAAATTGTATAGCTTTGCTTATTTATTTGGTTTTTTATGATCAGTGCCATAGATTGAAGATAGACAGAACCTAAATCACCAATGGTAGCATACTATGTTGAGATCACTACAAATAGCTCTACAAGTGGTAGGAAAAGCTTGTACTATGATATGTTTTATATGTTTTATAAGAATAATTGTGTTACAATCTAGAAAGTTGTTATGCATATATGTGTCATGCTATGTGAAGGAATGCTTAGATAACAAAGTCACAATTATATGCATCTTACAATATTATGAGGTTTTGTTATTCTTTAGTGCATTTTTGAATCATTTTATTTGAAAGGTTATATATCTATGTTTTGTTGTACTTTATATACCGCGTGCACATTGGGCTCATGATAGACTTGGATCATAATGTTATGCTAAAAATTACGATCATAATAGAGTTTGAGAGGAAACTAATAATAACTTAAGTGATATTGTACGTGTCGGGCGTGGTAAGAAGAGACAAAAAGTGCTGACATAATATTCAAGACAAAGTTTGGGAAACCAAGTCAGCTGGTGGAACCAAGTTTAAAGATTGTATCAGTTATTGCAAGGTTAATGTAGTACTCTCAGATATGTCAAGACCAGGGTAAGTAAAGGTTGTAATCTCAAATATTTTTTTCTTTGTATATAGACACTCTTTATAAATGGGTTTAGGCATCCGATTAGTGCTCCAATATATATCACTTTTTTTTTCAAATAAAAATATTGAAATATGAATCTTCTTTAGATGTAATTGTGTGAAATTAGAAGTTTTACTCTCATAAGCTGCTGCTAATCTTATTTTCATCGAAGTCCTATATATGCTTGGATAAATCTAATGCAGATGTTCCAAGGAAAACAAATTTTTAGTCTAAATCCTTCATTTAGATACATCCAATGCAAATATTTGGAAGATGCTGTTTAGTCAAAAATCCTAAGGAAGTCCTTGTACACCGTAAAATGTTTATACATTCCCTTGTGGTTTATTCATCCACTTTTGACTTTTCTTTCCACATCTTTTCGTTCTTTTATTTAGTTCATTCCTTTTCAGTTTTCATTTCTGAACATGTCGGATATCAATTAGTTTGCGTTAGTAAAACGTTTTGTTGATATAATTTTAATATTCTATTTGATTAATTCATAGAACGAGTTAGATTAAGATTGTGTGAAAAGTTGACATTTAATTATTCGGCACATGTCTCAATATTCAATGTGTTTAAACTGAGAGGATTCATCCCGTTTAAACCAGGCTCAGGTTATAATATATAGGGCAACTTAATTTGCATACCCAAAATACCAAGTCATATTATATATATAATCAACTCTTTCTTTCTCTAAGTCTATTTTTTATTTTATTTTAATCACAGTCAAGTGATATTGAATTAGTTTAATCCATTCAATCTAGTACAAACTAATTATTTTTGCAAAGAATCTGAAATTCACAAAAGACAATATCATCACTTGCCTTCTGACATGAAGTATATTACTTACACACAACACATGATTATCCAACATTAAAATCAATCCTTTGGCTGTATTCAGATCTATTTTAACATTATAACTTCTCAATGACATCAGGAAATGGGACAGCAAGCTCGGTTTGGAGAGAAAAAAAATGATGGTAAACAACTAGTAAATTAATGCGCGGACCTAGATTGGGTTTGGTCCATTTTTTTATTTATTTTTTGGTTGTTAATTTAGGGAACTATTAGATGAAACGCGTTTTAGTTTATATATAATTCCCAAAGAAACTGAAGACTGTGCTCTGAGTTGTGAGTGCTTAATTATTTTTCTGGGATTTGAAGAAACTCTAAAGCCTAATCTTTAATTAGGAGATGGTGAGAGCTCCTTTCTATGACAAAAATGGACTGAAGAAAGGTGCATGGAGTAGAGAAGAAGATGATAAGTTAAGAGCTTATGTTCAGAGATATGGTCACTCTAACTGGCGTCAACTCCCCAAGTTTGCAGGTATTATTTTGTAAGATCATGATCAATGCGTAGTTTATACAGGTTATTATTGATATCGATTAATAAACCAAAAAAATCAAGCATTGATTAATCTTGAACTGTGTAGTTAATTGGTGATTTATAATGCTATAATATTCTGATGAGGTTTCAACTTTGCTTGTATTTTGTTGCAGGTTTAGCAAGGTGTGGGAAAAGTTGCAGACTTCGTTGGTTGAATTACTTGAGACCAGATCTAAAACACGGGAACTACACCCCAGAGGAAGAAGAAATAATCATCAAATTACACCAACGATTTGGAAATAGGTATAGTTTTGAGAATTCATTCGAAATTTCTATTCTGGGTTCACAATCCATGCATATATTCCGGATTTTGAGACATTTCTGACAAAAAAATAAAATCATTCGAATGATTTTTTTGCTTTCATTAGTTGATTATACCATCACTGTTACACGTGTTTAGGGTAAGTTCTGTCTAATCGAATTCAAAAGTATCAAACAAAATCAGAACGTGTCTCCATTTTTTTCACACTTGATTAAACTTCCTATATTTGATTTTATATATCTTTTGTTCTTTTTTCTTCTTGAACCTGTGATTCAACTTGAACTTTGGAAGCTAAGTAAGATAGAAGTCAACGGAAACTTAATCTAAACCTGATATGCCATCTTTATAGAATTTTAATATATAGTGTTGACTTTATAGATGGTCTTTGATTGCTGAAAAACTTCCTGGAAGAACCGACAATGAGGTAAAGAACTATTGGAATAGCCACCTAAAAAAGAGCTTGAAGAGCAATGAAATCACACCATCTGAGTTGAAGTTCAAGCCAGGTGATAATAACTATAGTTTTGAAGGAAATTTGAATGAGACTCGTGAATATGAAAATTCTGAAAACCTAGGTGGCAATAGTGGTAATATCTTCCCTCATATTCTAGAAAGTTCATTGGCCATTTCCACAGAAACATCAGAAGGAGACAACTATTCGCTTACCACCAATGCTGAAGAAGATGGTGTTCCTGCATTAATGTCACACAAAGAATTCAGTGGCGATTTTTGGTCTGAGCCGTTCCTCGTAGACGATAGTCTAGATACGTATAAAGATGAGATTTGCAGTGGTAAAGGAATGGCATTGTTAATTCCAAACTTCGATGGCGCATATTTGTTGTAGAAAATTGTTAAGAGACTGCGTCCCATTTTCAAGTTGTTATAGTACATGAGAAAGAACATTGCGACCACAAATAGTTAAGTGATTTTAATTTGAGCATTAGTGTGTGTTAATTATATGTGATCCTATTATACTTTTGGTGTAACCTTGACAAAAGTGTCACGCCATTGTAATTAATATATATATATATAATGGTATAATTTAATTAGGATAAAATATGATTGTACTTTATGATTATTTACAAAAATATTTGTAATAAATAGAGTAAATACTTTTTATTTTATTTGGAAATGGATAACTAGATTTTATCTCAATATAATTAGAATGTGGGTATTAATTATTATAATATACCCAATCCACTCCACCTTACATACTAATAATAATAATAATAATAATTACTATTATTATTATTATTACATATATATATATAATATAAAATAACTTACGCTTACTTTTAAATTTTATTTTACTTTATATTATCAATAATGAAGTGACACGTGTACTTTAAATTTCTCTTATGAAAATATTAATATTTTTTTGAATATTAATTTTTTCTCTCTTTATTAATATATATTTAATAATTATTGGATGAGTGACACATGTAAAGGATGAAAGGTCTACATTCTCAAACCTAATTACATGCCTAAAACTCTATTATCTACAACACAATACCCTCACACGAAATCATATTGTCTATGTAGTAAGATGTTTTAATTAAAGTAAACATAAATTAATCTAACTAGATACACTACAAGAAAAAAGTTATTTAGATATCAATATTTAGCTATCAAATGAAATGGTTGTTAATTGTGACCAAAATAGTCACCAAATTAAATTTTCGTTACTAAATAACTATAAAATAGAAGTAATGATTGAATTTAGTGACCAATTAAGTCAAATAATTGGTATCTAACATTAGATACTAAGTTTTAGTGACATATGCCACCATTATATTCTAAATTGGTATCTGATTAAGTTAGAGACTAATTTAGAATCTAATAATATAGGTCACTATAACCTTGATAGCTAGTGTTAGATACCAATTATTTGATTTAATTGGTCATTAAATTCAATCATTACTTCTATTTTATAGGTATTTAGCAACCAAAATCTAATTTGGTAGTTATTTTGGTCACAATTAATAATCATTTTATTTAATAACTAAAAATTGGTCTCTAAACAACCTTTTTCTTATAGTAATAAAGTAGTTGTCTGTGTAGTTCTCATACGTTTTGCTAGGTTTGTACAAGATTTTCCAGATTTAACTACTCCCTCATCTCTCTCAAGACTCAAGTACAATTCTCTCTACTTTTCTAGAACGTGTTATGCACTAAAAGAAGCAGGGGATGGAACGATGGAACAACATGAATTTTGGGTTTGCGGACTAAGCCACTCCATCTACATTCCTATTGTGGTATCTTCAGAAGTTGAAGAGAGCCTAAGGCCTTTTAGAATGCCTTTAACAGGGAGAGAAAATTATAAAATTAAAGAGAAAGACAGAGCTAAAGCTTAAAGTTTAAGGGAGAAAAAAAAAAAAAAAAAAAGGTGCTATTTTATGTTAAAGAAAAAATTGTATTAAAAAAAAAAAAAGTTAAAATTGATGTATCTCTTTCTTTTTATGGTGCTTCAAGTAATAAAATTTAAAAACAACATCTTTAGGTAAGTTTTCTCAAAACTTTTCTTACATGAAACCCCTTCAAAACATAAATATTATAGCACAAGTTTGATGAGATTTCAAACTTTTCATTATAGTGAATATCAT
>Ga0099825_1006534_pt1 | contig 14525 bp, 9 predicted proteins | sample SiratroredBW_FD_76838 | JGI IMG/M metagenome (GOLD analysis project Ga0099825, IMG submission 76838) | Root nodule microbial communities of legume samples collected from California, USA - Siratro red BW | ecosystem: Host-associated > Plants > Roots > Nodule | place: USA: California | collected... | reverse complement strand
TGAATGATTATAATTACTTACTTGTAGGTGGGAATGTGTGTTCTGGTGGTAGATGATTCTTTTCTACATACTTTTTTTATTTATCTCCTTCTCTTATATAAATTAATTAAAAATAAATGATAAATCCTTCAAAATTTTAATTGTATTTTCATTCAAGTTTTACTAAAAAATTTTTTTACCTATTTTTAAATCTATAAATTACACTTCCTATTTTTTGTTTTTAACATTTCCAACTTCATTTCAAATTTTTAATTTATCAATAACAATAAACATTCACAAAATTTTAATATTTTTATTATCTTTAAATCAAATTAAATATTTAGATAGTTTTATTTTTTTATCTCACAACTAATTTTAAATTTATTCTCACCATTTTTAATTACATTTTTTAAAACATTATTTATATAGTCAAAATTTGAATTTTAAAAAATTAATTTCTCATACTCTACAATAAATATTTACAATACTTTTTTATATTTTTATATCTTTCAAGTAAAAAAGTCACATACAAATTAAAAATTTATATACTTTAAAACAAAAAAAATATATATATATATAAAACATAAAAAAAAACCTTTTCAGAATTCGGTTTCATTAATCCGAATTTTGATTGAGTATAAATTTCAAAATTATAAATATTGAATTGAGAAATTTACTTCCGAGAATTGAATTCTGACTTAGTTTGGAAAATGAACTTTAATAGGTGTTATGTGAGGAATAAAATTTTAAACGAATATTATTGGTGTAAAAATTTCGTTATACTTTATCGTCGAAAGATAAGTTAATGTTTTATTTAGTAGCATTATCACATTAAATTTTTATGAACATCATATTATTCTATAAAAATGTTTATATTTTATAAGCAAGTTAATTTTGTTTACCATTTATCATGCCTTTTTTTATATTTATCTTGAAATAAAATATATTGGAAGCGAAACATTCATTGTGTGTACTTAAGATTTGTGGTGGAGTTACTCATTACATTCCACAATAATTTAGATCATGAAAAAAAGTTGTAACAAATATATATATATATATTTAAATTAGGCTAGTCTCTAGCCTAATATAGTTTAATCCGGAATAACTTTTTACCCATAGAATTGAAGTAAGAGCTGTCTTGAGTTAATGGCTTCACTTTCATATCCTTACTTCTACTGTCAACCAACTCCAACACCTCTGTGGTTGTCTCTTCTCTTCCATGTACATTCTTTTGGATTATGGTTCAATCGAGAACGCAGGTTGAAGTTCATCATTAGAATTGTGTCAATAGTAAACATTCCAAGAAACAAAGAAACCCAACTATGGTAGTTGATAACAAACATCCCTATATTCAACCCTAAAACAACTCTTTCATCAATAGAAAAATCTTGTGGTATTACTAGGTTACATATCTAAAGAATTGTGATAAATTATTATAACTTTGACTTACATATAAATAGTGTCAAAAATATCTAAAAGTAAAACGCATTCTAGAAGGTATTCTCACACTTTTGTATTGACACAAATATCTACATTAACCACTCTTTCATATTTTTTAGGCTCATAGATAAAACTCAAACAAATATCTATATGATTGAGACTTCCACGTATTTGGGGGTTAAATCAGGTTCTTGTGGAAAATCTCGTGTAAAAACAAGTCAAAAGTTCAATGTTAAACTAGCATTATGTTAACACCATGATATCTCAAACATCATATGAAGTCATTCACCAAATTCAATATCAATTCAAATATTTACAGGCAAGAATGTTAATTTATCATACAAACAAATTAATTACTCAACTCAAATAATCCAATATAAAAATAAATTCAACCATAAGTTCAAGAGTTACATAAATCCTATACATATTTTCTAATATGTTTTCACATGCATAAACCCAATATCATTATAAACCCAATATCATTATAAACGTTAAGTGGTGCCAATGTACATAGATTATTTGAGCGTTAAAGTGTCAAGTAAAACATACTTAAGTGAGATAATGTGTTTCCTATATCAACAACTTAATCCAATAGCATAAAGTGAGATTTATTCTTGCGCTTAAATGACATTAGAGCATACAAATTCGTGAGTTGTTAAAGCTATATTATAAGTGTTCTTAAATGAAATACCATGTTTTCAAAAATTGAAAACATGTTTTTATTGAGTATTATAACAATTCTTCCTTCATTCCAAATATGCTTCATCTTTCTTATGAGTATTCATTTTTATTTTAAGCTAAATCATTGTATTAAGGTATAATTTTAACATTTGGTTGATAGTCTTTAAAGAGGTAACTTGTTGATTAATTTTGTTTTTTTAGGCAACATTTAAAACCAACAAAATATATAATATATTCATATTTAAGTTTAATTGCTTGCATGGTTTTCAAAAAGAGTTAATTCATTACGTTTTAGTGTTTAAGTAAGGATAAGTCAGCGCTTTAAAGAAAAATATACTATAGTAAATTATGAACGCTTAAGCAACATAACAGATGACATTTAAGTGAAATTTTTTCAAATCCAGATGACTTCGCTCGTTAACCCATATGTTTCATTTGATGAGAATCCTCTTGTCATAATCCCAATATGTCATATCCTTTAATTGAACATCTTGACAATGATGGACAAAGATAGATTCGTTAATATTCAACAAATATAAGTAATTACAATATTTCAACAACTAAATTAGTTGTTATATTTATTTTAAATTTATATAACTTGTTTAACTTATCTCATTTTACAAGTTTGATCTTCCTATATAGCTCACCCATGGAATTTCCCTTGTAATAAAAGGAAAATTTTAAGAAAGTTGAAGACTTACCAATATATGTTTTCAAACATAGGTGTGGCAAATATGTAACTTGAAAAAATTATCAATATTATATTTTCTAGTAATCTTTATTTCTATGAAGATTATGTAATAATGTTGATTAATATTTGTAATGTAAAGAAAATACAAGTGGTTTCTATAAAAAAAAAACATTTAGAAGAAGTATTAAACATAAAACACATGAATGCTTCTCAAATTCTGTGTATAGGATGCAAGGTAATGTCGATTTAGGGGTTTGGAAAATGGAGCAAATGAGATTTGGGTAGAGGGAGCAAAAAGTAATGTCACTTCATTTACCAAGGTATTTTAAGAGGCTATATGCAACACAATCTATTCTTATTTTTCATTCCAATTACAAACAATATTAACTTATTTATTTTTCATGCATATATTACTCCAACACGTTTGAGATCTTTTTCAAGAAAGTAATAAACTAAAAAGATTGATGCATGTATCACAACAAAATAGTTAAATTTAAAAAATACTACATCAATCCTTATATATCAGAAACAACTAGGAATATTTTTTTTGTCTTAAATATAATTAACATAAAATTATTTTCAAATGCATTAATTATAATTTTTTTCATATGTATAAATATGAGATTGAGACATTTTTGAAAGAGTGTAATTTATATTCACAATCACGAATTATAGTAGGTATTGGTCTTTTAGGAAGCGACAAATGGATGTACACCATGTTTGCACCCCACAAAACACGCATGTTTGTTACACATTCTTATTTCTGCATGCATGCATGCAGCTACCCTCTTGTTCTATCTCTTCTTGAGAGAGAAACATCTAACAAGAGCCACTCCCTCTGGATCCTTTGGAGGGAACCCTTTTCTTCTTCATCATCCCTTATTACCTTAACCCATCTGGCTCTGAAGTCCCTTCAACTCTTCCTCTTGTTCCTCCACATTGAGGCCTAGGTTTCACCTAGGCTTTTTGTTCAAGTGAGTCTTCTCTTCTTTCTTTTTTTCATTCTGCAGATTATATATTGTGCACGTTTATTTGTGAAATGAAACTATGATCGTTACATGATTGATACATGACTTTTGTCTCTTGTAAAGATGTGGTCAGAGATTCAAATTTTGTTGTGAAAGAATAGTTGGAAGTTCATCACAATCCATTATTTAGATATCATTACCACAGAAAATGTCCTGATTCATAGTTTTCTGCAATACTAAGGATTGCGATGAAGCCACAATCCTTACCAACCATAATTTAAATTAAAAAGTATTTGCAAAAAATTTTAAGAGAAATTTGTGATTTATGTTGATCAATAACAGGATCTCAAGAATGAAAAGGTACATGGAATTCAACGATTTCTAAGGGAAACAATGTTTTCATTTGTACTAGGAAAACAACCAGTAATACATGAAGAAATGATATGTGCAATTTGAAATATCATGTGCATGCATGGTTTTCACCATATCATTAGAACAAAACATTTATAGATAATTGCAAAACTTCTTGATGACATTCGTGCAACTTTGGTGAACTCTCAAACGCATACACACTAGTATGTTAGAAATAGAGCTCCTCGATAAGCAGAAAACCTGATTCATAATTGTTAGATATGTCATCAAATTCTTAAAGAAAAATCAATATGTGGTATTATACACGTAATTCTACCTTTATTTGAAAATTAGAGCAATTGAATGTCTTGAAAACTGCTAAGAAATGAAAATGTCTTTTGTATTTTTAACATGCACAGCAAAATGATAATACGTGTATTGGACTAAAGTTAAGGAACGCGAGTCTATTATTATCTTTTTGAAGGCTTACACTAACTTGTTCCACAGCAGATTATCTGACTGAAACTAACAGACCTTAACTCCTCATTTGTTCATCATACAATTTAGGTAAAAAAATATATAGATCAGAAGTCAACATATTCAACGTTTTCAGTCATTTTGTTCAAGTAAACCTTTAGAACAATGGCACTTTGATTTGCTTAGGGGTGTGGAGAACGTATAATTGGCCTTTAGACATCATCCATTTATTTATTTGGGTGATGTCATTTAAAATACAGATATTGGTTTTCAGGAATTCTAATTTTTTAAGCTATTGAATAATAATTACACACGCATAGCAGAAACAAGGAAAAACTTTAGAAAATATAATATACAGAGACAGTGAAAAGATTGACATGATTCAAAATTAAAACCAGATTAGAAACGTTTCAAAGAGAAGTATCAAACCGCTCCAGTTACAAGGGAAATGAAGCAACAAAAGGAGCCAATCACTTCATCTTAGCCTCTGTAAACAGAACATGACGATTAACCCTAGGATCAAATTTTCGAAACTCAAGCTTTTCAGTAAATTGCCTTGGCTTCCTCTTAACATAGAAGAATCCAGTGCCGGCAGCAGAAACTAGTTTTACAAACATCTGAGCCTTCTTCTTCTTGTCACCCATTCTTTACTCTAGAAAAAGCCAAATGAATTAGTGTCATAATTGCAAGAAATGTACACCATGATTAACTAGTTACTCTTTTATTTCATTAAAATGAAGTCATACATGGTAAACTAAAAAACAAGTTTATATAGAAGCATTGAATCAGCTAACAGTGCCTTTAAACAGGGAGATCAACACATTATACATGTATTTGTTAATAGTATAGAAGTAAGAATCAAAACCAGATCATAATTTTTATATCCAAAATATTTGACAATGTCCATTCATTTTGACATATTAGTCCAACTAACCAGATCACAACTTTTATATCCCAAATATTGACAATTTCCATACATTTTGACGTACAGTTCAACTAACCAGAATATTGTAGCAGGCAAACATCACAAGAAAAGATAGATAGAATATCAGTAATGAATCTGAAGAATTGCAAACAAATGTATATAGTTGTATCAAACACAAGAAATGATAGATAAAGTATCTAGAAATGAATGAATTTTATTTCAGACATAGAATTTACTAGTCTAACCGCAGATTGCAATATGATCAAAACATAGACTTGAGAAGCCAAGATTTTTTTTTTTTTCAAAGCACTGAGATTTAAATGCACTTCTCTCTATAGTTTCTCTAAACATAAATCTTAAATCGATAAGAAAGAAGAGGGTGAAATGTTCTTGGTTAACAGATAAACGAATCCCTATAGCATTCGCACAGATAAAAAAAGGTGAATTAAAAAAAGAAAAAAACTTTACAAAGCAGAAGTGAAGTACAAAAAAAAATTGAAGATTGAACTGAAAAAAAAAATGTTTACACCAGCCACATAAACCACGATTTAAATAATTGAACTCAGTGTTAAAATATACATATATACATACATTCACACACACAGACAAATAGACATATATATATATATATATATAATGTTTGTTTCATATACATGCTCAACCAACAAAATTATGGAAGTCCATTTATTTCGAGGTGCTTAAAAAAGGAAAAATGAATCCCCAAACTTTCCTTTATTTTCATCTTAAGATATTATAGTATTCTTAAACGTATCTAGTTTTGGAAGCTTGTGAGTTGATGATCTAATTTCTTGCATCAGATATGGAACCTTTTGGAGGAATTATTCAAGATTTCAGAGGAAGGGTTGCATGTTACAAACATGATTGGACCAGTGCAGTCTGTTGTGGCATTAAGTAATTCTTGTTTATCTCGGCCTTTTAGGGGAAGCAATTGCATATTGACGAGACATTTTTTCCCCTTTTCACTTTTTAGTGTTATATGTACTTAAATTTTGATTTGTGATTCTTTGATTAATGTTAGGATACTGGCTCCAACTTTCTACATATTCTTCGCTTCAGCTCTTCCTGTTATTGCTTTTGGAGAGCAACTTAACAGGGATACAGGTAAAACTTTTCTTCAATAAAGAGTTTCTTTTTAAGTAACTCTCAACAATATGGAGTTACTTTCAGTAACCAATGCTATGCTGTTTGTTCCATAACTTGGCATCCATATCATGTTTTTACAGGTGGAAGCTTGAGTACAGTAGAAACATTGGCATCAACTGCTATTTGTGGAATTATCCATTCAATATTTGGTGGTCAGCCTTTGTTGATTTTGGGAGTTGCTGAACCAACTGTTATAATGTACACTATTCTTTATCAGTTCTGCATAAAAAGTCCAGATCTAGGTGTTGAGTTGTTTCTGCCTTGGGCTGGCTGGTATGTATCTATCTATGATGCATAAATATCATGCACAAGTATGATAACCTATGATTATATATTCTAAATACATGTATAAGATATATATTTAAATATGTATATAAATTCATAAAATAATAAATACACAATCGTAGTTCCGCATATGCAAATTAATAATATACTTATTAGACATCACTATGAATAAAATAAAAATTATAAAGCATTTGTCATCATAAATCTTCTCTATTGTGTACCAAAAGGAATAGTATCATTATCATTCCTTTATTGAGATCATCCATAGGATCATTAGTATTTCCATGTTTTCATATTATACATACTTTATGATTCATATGTAGCTATATTATATGCATATCAGTAAAGTATTAAAAGTTATCATTATTTATGTGAAACAACTAAAATAGTCAGTACTTCACATAGTTATCTATGATGTATATCTACATCTAACAACTTCTATGTTCCATTGTGTTTCAGGGTTTGTGTGTGGACAGCTTTATTGCTGATTTTGCTTGCAATTTTCAATGCCTGCACAATTATCACGAGGTTCACAAGAATCGCAGAGGAATTATTTGGCATGTTAATTACTGTCCTTTTCTTCCAAGAGGCTATAAAGGTACATGACCGACCCTTGGTAGCAAAATAGAATGTTAAATTTGCACTTCAAGATCCAACCAAAAATCATGTGATCCTCAGGGAATCATGAGTGAGTTCCAGATACCGAAAGCTGAAAATCCTTCCGCAGAGGAATTTCAATTCCATTGGCGGTATACAAACGGACTACTTGCAGTCGTTTTCTCTTTTGGAATACTTCTCACTGCCATGATGAGTAGAAGAGCAAGAACATGGAAATATGGAACAGGTAAGTGACTCCAAATATCTACATATATACCATATAAGACCATGCCCGATGTTTTAAACTTTTCATGTAAGAATCGGGGACATTTATTTGGATGAACTTTTTCATAAGTAATTCTATAGAAGAAAAAGGTAAAATAGAATTATTCCTCAAGTTAAAAGTAGTTATTTCTATAAAGTAACTTATGCTTAAAGTAAATTTAGTGCTTGAGGAAGTATTTTTCTTGTTTTTCTTTTCTAGAAGTGTTTGTCGAGAAACTCTTCCAAAGATGGTAATGATTTAATTTTTCCATTTGTTTTATCTTCTTTGTGGCATTCATTGCAGGGTGGCTAAGAGCTTTCATTGCCGATTATGGGATTCCATTGATGATTGTGATTTGGACTGGACTATCATACACTGTGCCAAGCAAAGTTCCATCTGCGGTTCCTAGAAGGCTGGTTTGTCCACTTCCCTGGGAACCTGCTTCTCTCTACCACTGGACAGTAATAAAGGTATTATTACCCATCTTGTGTATTTTTTTCTTATCTTCTTGTGAAACAGAACAGGTTCTTTCTTTCAAGGCTAAAAATAGTTTTAGTCCTTACGTTTTAAAAACGGTCTCTGTCCCCATACTAATACTTCATGTGACACGAGGGACAAAATCCATCACATTAAAAAAGACTACAAGGATCAGAATCGTCATTCTGAAAATGCAGGGACAAAAACTAAATTTGACCTTTTTTTAAGGGACAAAACTTGTTCAACATTGTACACCATCATTAATAATTTTATGTCAGACCAATTCCTAGAAAACATCTAACATGGTTGATGGCAAAGTGCAGGATATGGGAAAGGTACCCTTGCTTTACATCTTTGCAGCATTTATTCCAGCTGTGATGGTAGCAAGTTTATACTTCTTTGATCATACTGTAGCTTCTAAGATGGCTCAACAGAAGGAGTATAATCTTCAAAAGCCAACTGCTTTCCACTATGACATGTTCCTTCTTGGTATAATGGTATACCATTTTCTGCAAAACCTTGCTACCTAAAACATTACTTTTTGTAATAAACTCCTTCTAAGTTTAGAAAAAAAAAACATTGGTTTGTGTAAACCCCATTAATTAGTTGTCTAAGATATCTATCCTTTTCATGTGTAGACTCTGATTTGCGGTTTACTTGGCCTTCCTCCATCAAACGGAGTCCTTCCTCAGTCCCCAATGCACACAAAGAGTTTGGCAGTTCTCAGAAGGCAGGTAAGTATCATCTTAATTTTACATCAAGACCCTTAAGCCTAAAACACTAACTAGAATATATTCTTATATGACTGTATGAATTTGTAGTTGATCCGTAAGAAAGTGGTAAAAAGTGCCAAGGATTGCATTAAACAACAAGGAAGCACCACTGAATTATATGGAAAGATGCAAGCTGTGTTTATAGAAATGGATTCTGAACCAAGTGTTAAGTATTGCTGACTTCACAGTATTTATGTGTGCCTATTTGTTCGAATCCAAGAGCAGTTTGATTAACATTTTAAATTTGGTCCAGACTAAAGAGTTGAAGAATTTGAAGGAGGCTGTAATGCAATCTTCTGAGAATAATGGTGAAAAGCAAACATTTGATCCTGAGAAACACATTGATGCCTATATACCTGTCCGTGTTAATGAGCAAAGAATGAGTAACTTATTACAGTCTCTCCTGGTTGGCCTATCAATTTTTGCCATTTCTGTCATCAAAATGATACCTACTTCAGTTCTGTGGGGATATTTTGCATACATGGCTATTGATAGTCTCCCAGGGAATCAATTCTGGGAAAGGATATTGCTTCTCTTCATCTCACCAAGCCGGCGCAACAAGTAAGTATCCCTACAAGTTTTAAGAGAAATTCTATGTTATCCTAAGAAATTTAAGGATTTTGGTACTGTTATTAAGACACTCTCTCCCTCTTCCTCTCTCTCTCGGTGTTCTCAAACTCATTCAACTATTGGCCTAGTCCCAAGAACCTTAGATTTCTAAGGGTAGCAAAACCACTCAACTCAAGTTTTAGTCTATAAATAATGGTTTTGAAATTGTTATATTGCTTCATGGTCTTCCAAACTTTCTGTCTTTGTGGTGGAAAAACTCCTTTGTAGCAGAACGGATAATCTAGTATTAGTGTACAAAATGTAGTTAGCATTTCACAAAGGTGCATAGTCTAGAAAAAAAATGTCAATGTGTAGGTCCTTCCCTTGGTGTCTAGTTAGTGTTAATTTCATATAGCATAAGAAGCTAATTACATTTTCAATTTTGTCATTGCTCTAATGTGAGTACTTTTTGGCAGAATTTTGGAAGGTCCTCATGCCTCGTTTGTGGAATCAGTGCCATTCAAGACCATAGCCATATTCACAATTTTGCAGATTGTGTACTTTTTAATATGTTATGGGGTGCAATTGATACCTATAGGAGGAATACTTTTCCCATTACCTTTCTTCCTTCTCATATCTATAAGAGAGCACTTGCTTCCACGCATATTCAACCCTATTGATCTTCAAGAACTAGATGCTGCTGAGTACGAGGAAATTCTTGGAGTTCCAAATTCAGTACATAATGTACTCAACAATCTCATTTTATGTTTGTGCACAATAATTTTAAATGCAAACTTCTTAACTAATATTTCAAAAATGTTTGATCAGGACAAAGATCCAGATGATGATGATGATGATGATGATGATGACAACGCAGAGATATTGGATGAGATGACAACACATAGGGGAGAATTAAAGCTTAGAACTGTAAGCCGAAGGAATAGCAGAAGCTTCGCTGAAGACAGGCAACAAACAGATATTTATTAATAAGGTATTCATGATAATATCACATAAGAGGAAAAATTGACCTTTGTTTTTATAAATAATGAAAATTGAGTTTAAAAGATACAAGTTTGTATTGTTCAAACTCATCTTTGCTGAGTTTCATAGGACCTATCAAGTGAAATTTCTTCTTAAATGTGACTCTAAATATGTGCGATACAACCATATGACTCTTTAAAAAAGTCATCCACATTTTTTTTATCTGACTATTCAAATATTATAAATAGTCTATATTTATAGTTTTCATTTCACAAGAGAGTTCTGATTTGATACACCCCTGTAGATATAGTATTTTTTTATGTTTGTCTTTGAATGATGTGATATGGTAGCTAAACATTGAATGGTCTTGGATAGGTTCACCCTGAAGAAAAAAATGAGCTCTCTCCATTGGCATGTAGAATGGGTTTGACATGAATATGATCTTGAATGGAATCCCAAGATCATTGTGAAGTCAACAAAAGCTGAAGACATACAATGTATGGAAACATAATCAGAAGAAAAATGAAATGGAAATTGGAAAGAAAACATATTGAACTTTGATTAATTAGCCTCAATATTGTTACATGGAAAATACATGTAATTAGCTTGTTTTGTTCAAGGATCATTTTCCTTCATTAATTGGCTACAAAGTTCTGAAAAAAAGATCAGTACTTATGTTCAAGTGGAAATATAGATAATGTATTTCATATGTCTGTGATGTATGTGTTCATTGGACACTTAGAGGATCTGTAAGCATTCTTTGACTCTGTGTTGTAGAGTAAACTGGCGTGAGTGCTACGCTGCATATTGGTTTTGTAGAACAGATATTTTTTCACCTAAAAATGATTTTCCTATTAGTATGTGCGAAACAACAATATTTGGAGGGGTTCGAATTTACTGGTTTAAGTGATGGATCATCCAACTCCATGAAAAGAGATGAATTCATATACAATAACTCAATAATTTTTACAATATCATTTCTTTATTTGTTTTTTTTTATCATGTGATAGGTAATAAATGATGTGTAGGAGATATTAAATATAAGTGTGCTAATAATGTCATGATTTTCTTATATAAGTGTGCTAATAATTCATATATTCCTAATCTTCCAATAAAGTAAATGTTTGTAAGAAAAAATTAAGTTATACTTTTTTGTCTCTATTTTTATAGAATTCACAATTTTTATACTAATTTATTTTTTAATTTTGATCTTTTAATTTTTAATTCTTGGTAATTTTATTTTCTAAATTTTTATCTCTTAATTTTCATTCTTAAGTATTCATCCAACCAAGAGTCCAATAGCCTAAACGGTTTGGTCCCCAATCAACATTTTCATCTTTTTAGTAATAATGGACAATGATCAAAACAATCCCTATTCAATAGACAATCCATACGACCTTCATATATCCATCCACATTGTAGACACTAACATCCTATTTATTCTATTTTTCACACTTCCATTAGGTTTATACCATGTTAACCTACCTCCCACCATTGGTAAGTCTTCTACACAAGCTCTTCTATGGACTTATTAAATAATCCATCTCTCTCCCTTCATACTCTCTCACACAACTCCCAACTCTTTCTTCTTTCCTTCTACACAGTCCTTGAATTCTATTAACTCTTTCCATAACACCTCCTTTTGGTCACTGTTACAAGGCTAATAAAATAAACATTTACTATAACAACTTCCTTCCCCTTTTCCCTCCACATTCCTTCTACACCCAAAAAGCCACTTCCCATGAACATCTCTATACACTGAAACACATTTTTATCCCACCTCTGCATCCCCACACAAAGATTGACACAATTCTATAGACTCCTTTTCTTTTCCTCTAAACAAGCAATTTGTACTTGTTCTTTCTATTCCCCACATTCCCCACAATTATGATCCAACCTCTCTATTCCCCACAACCTCTCTTCTCTCAAGGTTAATCAGTTGTTTTATAATCTCACTCTCCTCTACCATTCCCGAAGCCATAACTATTTTGCATCTTCCACCTCATTTTGAGAACAGAATAAAGCATTACAGTTTCAAATATCACTATCAGAAACAATGTTACACATAGAATACACAGAGACTCTCAGTAACTTCCTACTCGTGAAGGTTGAAGTCAACAATTTACCTGATTTCGAATCCCCAACCCTAGATCTTTCTAGTGCTTCCCTGCTCACACCTTCCTGCTTCAGACCCTCTTCATCTTCTTTCTGCTTGTTGCTTCTTTCACGCTCGCATTAGGTTTTATATAAAATAAAAAATAAATTTACTTTTCGCACCTCCAAGATTACTTCACACCCTCAAATTTTTCATGTGGATTGCAGGCTACGATTACCATTCGCACTTCCTTTTTTCCTACGTGCACCACCCATTCTTCCATATGGGCTAGCAAGCTAATCTTACTCCTCACTCCCCTTTTTTCTGAGCGCCACCCCTTCTGTTCACTCTCTGCACCGCCACACTCTCTACACCAACAACCCCTTAAGGAAATTCTTACATTTGGCCAATTTCCTAGGAGTACCCATATATTTGATGCTTTTATTTTGTTTTAATTAACTCGTTTAAAATGTTCACGTCAGGTTTTTCATTTTTTATTTCTTTCAATAGATTTTTCTTTTTTTATTCTTGAAATAGTACTTTTTTATTTTTATTTTTTTACATTAATATAATAATCTTTTATTTTCTTTTTTTATTTTTGTTTTATTTTTTTACGAATAATATATCAATTATCATTTTTTTTCTATTTTATTTTATCTTTTATTTTCTTTTTTTATGTTTTCACAGTTACATTAATTATAATTATTTGTAAATTTTTTACATGTTTTTTTTGTGTTTTTTTTAGTTATTAAAAATACGATTATTAATTTATTAAAATTAAAACAAAAAATAATATAAAGAAATTTAATTAAAATTAAAAAAAGCTTTACAAAGAAAATAAAATGAAATATTATATAAACTTTTTAACCAAATAATTATAATTGAAAAAAATGATAAATTATTTTATTTTATATTTTATAATAAATTTAAATTTGGCAGAATAAATTATATTAAAATAAATTATAATAATTTTTTATTGTATTTTTATATCAAAATTGATATTGGAAGAAAAAAATTATAATAAATTATAAACTTATTATTTGAATTAAAATTTATATTTTTAGTTTGGTAAAAAAATGTTAAATAATTAATAGCAAAAATGAAATAAAATTTTGATAAAGATATTTTTTTTTTTGGTAAAGATAAATTTTTATTTTTGATAAAGATAAAATTTAGTCTTTGATAGAAATAGAATTTGATATTTGATAAAGAGATTATTTGATTTTTGATAATGATAAAATTTGATTTTTTATAAAGATGTAATTGATTTTTGATAAAGATAAAATTTGAGTTTTGACAAAGATAAAATTTGATTTTTAATAAAGATAGAATTATTTTTTGATAAAGAAAAAATTTGATTCTTGATAAAGATAAATTTTGACAAAGATTAAATTTGATTTTTGATAGAGATAAAATTTGATATTTAATAAAGATAAAATTTGATTTTTGATTCAATTATGCACAATTAGAATCTTATTTTCAGTATCTGTAAATAGGTTGTAGATGAACACCACAATGAATACCGAATTAATTCTACCACTTAAAGATTAATCAAGTAATATAAGGACTGATATGGACACAAAGAAATAACAAGGTCAGTCCAAAAAATATTTATACTATCAAATATTAGGACATACAAAAAGAACATGTCCTAACATTGCTGAAACGTCCACTTCTCGTCGTTGATTATATTTCATTTTACTCAAAGTATTTCATATACCATTAACTAAACTATTTAGTGAATATATATATATATATATATATATATATATATATATATATATATATATATATATATATATATTTTTTTTTTTTTTTTTTTTTTAT
>Ga0099825_1006532_pt1 | contig 14526 bp, 9 predicted proteins | sample SiratroredBW_FD_76838 | JGI IMG/M metagenome (GOLD analysis project Ga0099825, IMG submission 76838) | Root nodule microbial communities of legume samples collected from California, USA - Siratro red BW | ecosystem: Host-associated > Plants > Roots > Nodule | place: USA: California | collected... | reverse complement strand
TGAGTATGATTTGAGAATAATATTTTTTTTAGAAAATTTCAAATATTTTAATATTTGTGAAACAACATTATATATAACATTATATATGTAACATTCCATATTTTTCATATAATAGGAACTTCATTGTAAAAAAAAATTATATAATAAACTTGAATATAAAAATTCATATATTTATTATGTATTTTAAAATATACTTTTTTGCATAAGATTTAATAAAATATCTTTATAAAATTATAAATAAAAAAAAATGAAGTTTCTCCATCACAATTCACTGGGACTCACAACACCTGTCAAATTCTCTGCTCCTGTGTAATATACATGATCATCGCAGTTTTAAAAACAAAACAAACAACATACAAAAAGAAGGGTAAGCTAGAGAGTTTTAAAAATTATATTTTCATAAATTAAATTTCTAAAACAACAAATCAAGTTTTCGTAATTCATCTCATACATCATATCATCACTAACACATCACACTCATGAGACATCCATATGATCTGGTCTGTCCAATTCTTTTTCACACCGTAGCGCAGTCATATAATCGTAATCCATATGATCTGGTATAACCGGTTCTTTTTCACACCGTAGCACAGTCATATAAACTTAATACATATGATCCGGTCTGACCGGTTTTTTTTCACACCGTAGCACGGTCATATAAACTCAATTCATATGATCCGGTCTGACCGGTTCTTTTTTACACCGTAGCGCAGTCATATGAATCCTTTAACCCACATGATCTGGTCTGACCGGTTCTTTTTCACACCGTAGCGCAGCATGTGAATCTATTAATCCATATAATCTGGTCCAACCGGTTCTTTTTCACACTGTGGCGCAGTCATATGAACCTCCTTCAACTCCCACCACCTAGTCATCTTCATCTATGATTCCAATGACGTAGAGTCAGGATTGAACCTCCTTCGACTCTCACCACTTAGTCATCTTCATCTATGATTCCAATGACTAATAGAGTTAGGATTTGAACCTCCTTCGACTTTCACCACCTAATCATCTTCATCTATGATTCCAATGACTAGTAGAGTCAGGATGTGAACCTCCTTCGACTTTCACCACCTAGTCATCTTCATCTATTATTCCAATGACTAGTAGAGTCAGGATGTGAACCTCCTTCGACTCTCACCACCTATTCATCGTCATATATGATTTCAATGACTAGTAGAGTCAGGATATAGACACAAACATTGATACTACATCATACATACATAATATTCATTCCATTCAATTCAAATTCATCCAATTCATATTTAATAAAATAAATAATTACAATATATATAAAAAAACAATCAAACTAACTTCCCTCACAAAATATCATAATTTTAGATAAATTTTCATTTAAACATAAACAAACATTTATAAAAAAACATGCAACTAGCTTCCCTTACCCAAATTCACAAAACAAGTAATTATAATATTTATTAAAAACATTCAAACTAGCTTCCCTTACCCAAATTCACAAAACAAATAATTGTAATATTTATTAAAAACATTCAAACTAGCTTCTCTTATCTTTATAGAGTAGAGATACTCAAAAATCCTAAAATCACAGGCAATCTAACTTTGTTCAAGAATCTGATCGGACACTCTTGATCTACTCAACGCTAGGAATATAGGGATATCCTCTGATTGTCAATCTGATAACCTATGAGATTACAAATGTATAGAGAAGGTTGAAAATTTTAAAGAGAAATTGTTTGAGAGATGGTGATTAAAAATGTATATCTTTTTAAAGAAAGAGAGAAAGTTGGGTAGTTTTTATTAGAATAAAACATAATATCCTTTTAAAGAGATAAAATATCTTATTAGAGAGAGAGTTGGTGGTTGTTATAAAAATAAAAAATAAATAACTATCTTTTATTTACTTAAATAATTATTCTGGTAAAAAAAATATGTATTATCTTATTTATCTCTAAAATTAAATTCTAGGTTAGTTTTTATTTCATAGCTATTTTCTAGGATATTACAATATAATATACTTGAATAAAATATGTATAAATTGACTCACAATATTATGTTTTATGTTTGATGTGCATAAAATAAATAAATTACTTTCACAACTAACATTTGGTATTTTTCTTTTGTAAAGTTAAGCACTAAAACAACTTATGGTTTTATTCAAGAGTGATGTCAATTTCTTCAAACTTAAGCATTCCAATTTCAAGTAATAAGTTAAGAATATACTTTCTTTTGCATAAAAAAAAAATGAGTTTCAATTTAACCACTTCAATTTACAATGCTTATTCAAGATCTCTAAGTTATTTCATCTCAAATTTGTAAAAACATGAACAAACCAATAATTATATAGAACTTCTAGACTATCTCTTAATAGAAATATTTGATGTTAACAAAATATAATAGGTCGTTAAATCAATGTTTAAGTGTTTTATAAAATAAAATTATAATCACAGGTAACAAAACTTCTAATAATCGTTCAGATCATAAGTAAGATGATCTACCAACTTGTGTTAATATAATTAAAGTATATGATAAAGTCGTATATAAGAATTTTTTATATACATAAAATCAAATATATGTAAAAGAATTCAAATTATACTTTAAAAAATAACAAAAAATACAATTAGCGTCGAATGTGCTAATTTTATAAATATGTAAATATATGGTTTGAAATGTTTTTAAGGAATAATTTGATATTGCAAGAAAATAAGAAAGATAAAACAAAATATATCTAAAAATAATCAATAATATACATTGTCAAATACTATTACATGTTTCTATATTTATTGCTGAAAGACTGTTAAAGAAGTCAAATCTTCCTAACAATGACATTGATTCGCAAATAACACAATATATATAAATATAAATATTCAAGTGATTATGATATCAGTAATTATGGGATCGAGCATATATGAGCTTTTTGTATAATAGGATTCTTTTCAGTATTTTTCATTTGTACACTCATTATGCATTAAATATCTTAAATAATTATAATTATTTTGATGCAATTATGATTTCAAAGCTATTTTTAATAAATTAAATATAAATATCTTAAATAAAAATATAAATAAAACTTTTAAATTTAAATTTTTACTCTAAGTAATTAAAGCAGGTTAAATAATAAACTTTGTCAATTATTTAAATTGTTATTATCTAGTATGTACAATTATATAGAAGAATATAATGTATGATTAATTTCACTTCGCATAATAATTATTGAAAATTTATCCCTTTCTTTATTTTAAGATTTTTTTAAAAATTTAATAATTATTATTTTCAGAATTGTCAATTATATTATTAGTTTTCATTGAATATTTAATATATATATATATATATATATATATATATATATATATATATATATATATATATATATATTTTTTTATTTATTTTATATAATATATAATTATATTGTTGTTTGTGTATTTATTTTTTATTTTTTTTTTTTTTATAATATATAAAATATATATATATATATATATATATATATATATATATATATATATATATATATATATATATTATGATTTAAGGTTTAGAGTTCAATTTATCCTAAAGTTTAATAAAAAAAACATAAATAACTTTTCGAAATTAAGGAACTTCCAAATCTAATAAATATAATTATTCAAAATTTAAAGACCTAAAATAATATATCTAAATATGAAAAAAATTTAGTATAAACTTAGTCAATCGGAAACAATCACTTTTCTTAACTATCTTTATCAAAATGGATAAATAAATCTTTATATTAGATAAAAAAATTGATAACAAGAAAAAAATAAAGAATAAATCTTTAGATTAAATAAGTAAATTGGTAACTAGAAAAAAATAAATCTTTAGATTAGATAAAAAATTACTGTATTTGAAAATCTAATTAGATATAAATAATTATTTATTTATGAAAATGATAAGTGAGATAGAAGTTGAAAGGAGAGAAAATAAAAAGAAAGAAAAATAGAAAAGTGTGAATGGAATAAGAAGAGTTACATAAAATATATTTAATTTTTTTTATAATTTTTCAATTACAAAATTTAATATTACATAAATTATTTTTTACAATTTAAAAAATGAGACGTATTTCTGAATTTTTTTTTCTCTACTAATACTTTTTTTGTTTTTTATTTTTTTCAATAAATCTCTTTAATTTCAATTTTTGAAATAACATTTTTTTACACTGGAAGATTAATAATTGTGATTATTTATGAATTTATAGCATGTTAGTTTTTTCGGTTTGTAGCAGTTATTAGTGATTACTAATTGATTAAAATTAAGATAAAAAATAATATAAAAATATTGAATTAAATTTTTAAAAAATAATACTCAAAAGAGAATGAAATAAAATATTTTATAAGTATTTTTAACTAATTAATTATAATAAAAAATAAATGATAAATTATTTTATGTTATATTTTTATATTAAATTTAATTTGGTAACACAAATTATAATAATTTTGTAATTATATTTTTATATCAAAACTGAAATTGAAAGAAAAAATTGTAATATATTATAAAATTATTATTTGAAATAAAAATTATATTTTTAATTTTTTTAAAAATATCTAAATAATTAATATGAAAATAAAATATTTTCTTAATAAAAATAGAAAATAATTTTTGATAGAGTTAGAATTTAATAGAAATTGAATTTAATTTTTAATAAAGATAAATTTTAATTTTTGATAAAGATAGAATTTGATTTTTTTTATAAAGATAAAATTTGATATTTGATAAAAATAATATTTGATTTTTACGAAGATAAATTTAATTTTAATTTTTTATAAAGATAAGATTTGAGTTTTGATAAAAGTAAAATTTGATTTTTGATAAAAATATGATTAATTTTTAATAAAGATAAGATTTAATTATTGATAAAAATAAATTGTAATTTTTAATCAACCTAAAATTTAATTTTTGATAAAGATAAATTTAATTTTTTATTCGAGATACAACCCCTATGCAAAACAAAAGGTATAATTTAATAAATATACAATTAGATTTAAATTTATTTTAGAATATAAAACAAAATATTTTATCTTTTATTTTTTATTATAATCAATTAGTTAAAAATACTTATAAAATATTTTATTATCTTTTCTTTTTACTATATTGCAAAAATTTAATTTAATATTTTTATATGATTTTTTATCTTAATTTTAATCAAATTAATTATCACAATTACTAAACAAACACATAAAAAATTTACAAATAATTATAATTGTTATACAATAATTAATATAGTGAAAAAAATGCTATTTTAAGAATTCAAAATTAAAAAAATTTATTGAGATAAATAAAAAATAAAGTGTAGTTTAATATAGAAATTTAGTTATTTTGTTAATAGATTATGAACTTAATTTCAATATATGAAAGGCCCATGTGCATTTTTTTTTTCATTCAAATTTGAGTTTTTAAATATAAAAAAGATATTTTGAGGTGTGACTATATATATACAAGTGGAAAAGAAACCAAATTGCATATTTTTCTAAAAAATCAAAAACCCTACACTCTCTCTCTCTCTCTCTCTCTCTCTCGCTTTCCCTCTCCGAAACCGCTCTTTGATTCTGGTCTTAACAATGGCGACCGCTTTGCTGGACGATGAAACTGCGAAGAAAGTCGTACGACAGGTTTGCACTGTGGTTTTACCTTTCGCTATTCTATACTCGTTCGCGTCGTTTATTCAACTTTCGTTAACGTTTTGTTCCAAACAGGTGGAGTTCTACTTCAGTGATAGCAACCTTCCCACAGACAACTTTCTGAGGAAAGCAGTCAGTGAGAGCGAAGATGGCAGTATCCTTCTTCTTTATTAAGCGTTTGTGAATTGCTTCAAATTTTTTGTTGCGTTTCGATAAAGTGATTGAATTTTTTTTTTTGCTTCCAAGAAAACATAGCCTTAGAACAATAAATTTCTATACTTTAGGCTTTGGGATCAATTTTTATTATTATTATTTCTTTCAATTCTGAAATACCAAACAGAGAGACTCGACATTGTGTTTAATCCTATTGCTGTTCTGTTTCCATCAACACCTATTTGATCAATCCAAAAATGTGGCTAATTGATTTATTTTATTTTATTTTTTTGCCTTTTGCAATGTTGTTTGCCTTGACTCTTCCTGCAACCACACAGTGGTTAGTTTGGCTCTTATTTGTTCTTTTAATCGGATGCGAAAGCACCTTAAACTGGAGGAGGTTAAGTCGGCCGAGGTGACAGAAGATACAGTCAAAGCTGTTGCACAAGCTTTGAAAGATTCGGCTTTGGTCAGAGTCTCAGAAGATGGTTGGTTTCTTTTTTTATGCATGTGTTTGGTTTTATTAAAAAGGTGGTTTTATTCAGGCAACATTAAGTTTTGTATTTGTTTTCGTAATTAAAGAATCTAATATTAGTGTGAATTCCTCCTAGCTTATTGGTTGTGTAAATTCTTTATTTTTTGTGTCTAGTTTAGACTTGGAGAACTTTTTTCCCCTTGTCATGCTGCAGCAATATGAATAAGTTATCGAAATAAGCTTTTTTTTTTCCTTGGACACTGTTTTTGCTCTCTTGCCATGTTTCTTTCATAAACATACAATTTATTCTTTTGAACCACTTACTTCCACAACTTTATATTTGCTATTGAAATAAGTTTTATGGTGATTGCTTGTAATGGTTATGGTGTTTATGTTTTTGAATTGTTTTGAAAACTTTTAGGGGTTATTGAAGTGAGTGGAAGAGGAATCAAATGGTCATTAGTTAAATTTAATTTTTAACGTTGTGTTGTGTTTATTGGGAGACTATTGATGAAATGGACATGTTTAACCCAGTATTTGTCAGTTGCAGATCAGTTGATTGTATGAATAAATTCTTCTTTTTAATTTTTGGTGCTAGGTTTTATGTTGAATGAAATATGCTACTTAGTAATTTTTTGTAAGTGGGTTTATGCCTAACTTACAAAACTGACTTGTAAATTGAAGTTAGTATCCATTTGTATACTATAATTTGACCTTATCTCTAGTTATGTGGGCTCTCTAAAATACCTCTTCACGCACCAAAGATTGGACATCTTGAGTGTGGGACTAGGGAAACCTGACAGCGGGTGACACAAGTCCTAACAAAGTTGACTAGGATAAACTCTGAATAATAATCATACCATTTTAGTAAGTGAGTTTAAGTCTAACTCAACTTCACAAAATAAGCTTGTAAAGTGAAGTTTGCACCTATTTATATAATATAATTTAGTCTTATCTCTAATTGATGTGAGCTCTGTACCAGTTGTAAACAATTTTTTCTCATTTGTTTATTCATGTTTCAGGGAGCAAAGTTGGCAGGTCAACTGAACTTCTGAAGCCAGAAGAGGTAATTGAGCAGGTAGAGATAAGAACAATTGCTGCATCGCCATTTCAATATAATGTGAAGCTCGAAGATGTGGAGGCATTCTTTGGTCAATACGGCAAGGTATTGTTTAGATTACTGCTATCATTTTTATTATAACATTTTCACTTGAGAGAATTGTAGTTCCTCTCCTTATTTTTATTGGTTTTGATGTACGGTATGCTGCAACTGGAGTGAAAACTGTATAAAAGTTCATTAAATATCTTGATGTGATGCTGGAGCTGAATTGCTATGCTTCTTATAAACAGACTGTCTTCATTTTTAAAGATAAAAATCTGGAAATTTATTGCACTGGTCAATCTTACATTCTTCAGATTATAGACTACTTCAATGATAAGAAAAAGTTCGTAAGATGGTCCTGGTCGTAGAGAGTAATTTTTGATAATTTATTTTTTAAGTAACAAAAGGGATAAATTCTAGTTTCCTGTTTCAGGTTAACAGTGTTCGGTTGCCTCGTCATGTTGGAGACAAAAGGTTCTTTTGTGGCACTGCTCTTGTTGAGTTTTCATCAGATGAAGAAATGGAAAAATTTTTGAAGGAAAGTGTTGTCTATGCGGGGGCTAAGTTAGAATTAAAGCCAAAGTAAGAATACTTATATTGATTCAGTACTGAGTCATTGATTGATCAATTATAATTAAAAAGTGTTATCTTTTTTCTGTAAATTAGGATTATTTCTTATTAAGTGGAAGAAAGGGAGGATAGTCCAATATTTTATGTCAAATTCCTTTGAAAAAAAAAATATATTGCTAAAAGATTTGCAATTATTGATATTTGTAATAGAAAAAAAAAAGAAAAAAAAAATGAGCATTGATAGTAGCTGCTTTACAGCCATATTGCTTTTGTATCATTACATGGAACATTTCAATTTAATGCATTTAGGTTGCAACGATGTGTTTTGTTCTAGCAGGATTTTAGGATGTGAAGACAGTCTACATAAGCATATTATCTAATATTGTTTATGTTTATTTTATCCAATCCAGGAAGGAGTTTGATCTGCAGAGAGAGAAAGAATTAAAAGAGCAAGAAAAATTTCGTGGACTTGGGGGTGTAGATCACCAGAATAACACAAATACAGAATCAGGGTAAGATACTAACAATTCTTTTGATCCCCACTCCTACAATAAAACAGATAAGTTTATTAGCTAATTATCCATGTTTATCACAGCTACCCTAAAGGCTTACTTATAGCCTTCAAGCTAAAGACTATTTCTGATGAAGTTCCTTCAGAACAAAATAACTCTGATCAACAAACCAATGGCACTCATGATATCTCCAAAAGCGATCAACAAAATCCATCTGAAATTGCTGCTGAGGAAAGTGGTAAAAAGGTGTCAGAAAATGACCAGAATGATAAAGAAAACAGTGGGGTGAGTGAAGGAAAAGAGACTGAGGGTGAGGAAAAGAGTAAAGAAACTGATGAAAAAATTTCTGCTGCTGCTGACAAGGACAACAAGTTTGTTATCTCACGAGAGGACTTGAAGGTTGTCTTTGAGAAGTTTGGTACTGTGAAGGTAATCGGGTTTTCCCCCTTTCTTTGGTTGATGGGCTTACTGCCTTTTGTTTGATTTTTGTCCATTTTATACAGTTATCTGCTTATTATAACTACTTCTTTCTTCTTTTGGAGTTTCTTTCACTTTTTAAATGATACTTTTTGCCTAATTTTGTTTGAATACCCAGGTGGTGAGTTCAACCAATCTGTCTCAATTTCATCCTTTAAGCCCTAAAGATTGTTATTGATTTATCATCTAGCTATTTGAATTGATCAAGACTTGTATAAATTGTATTCTGTTTGCCTGTTCAGTACATTGATTTCAAGATTGGAGCAGAGTTAGGATACATTCGATTTGAAGATCCTGAAGGTGCTCAGAAAGCTCGTGCAGCTGCAGCTCTTTCTGAAAGGGAGGGCTTAGTTGTGAAGAACTGTGTTGCTACTCTGGATCCAGTGACTGGTTTGTTTCACATCTAATTTAATTTTTCATGAGTTATTCATATGCATTTGTTTGGTAAAAACGCCCACTTCATGTCTTGATCAACAAAATTATGTTGTCTACCTAATTAGTTTTTCCTTTCATTATCACTAATACTCATCACATGTGCTGGTGCAATTTCTCTGTTTCATTTGTTTTGTCTTCCATTTAATGTATATTAATATGACCGGTGGCTAAGGGTAGACCATTTGAAGAACACTGTTGGATAAATTGACTGATACTGACACAGTCCTTTTTTCCTTTTTTGGTTAATCTGAGAGCTGTTCTTCTGGTATGGTTTCAGGTGAAGCGGAGAGAGAATACTGGAGCATGCTTCGTTGTAATCAACAAGAAAAGCACACACGATATATGAATAATAACCGAGGAAGGTAAGAGGAGTCACTCAACCATGTCTTGAAAAAGGCATTATTGGTTCCTCTTTTAGTTTTGGCTTAAATATATTTTTGATTGGTGAAAATTTTGACCTATTCGTGATGGTTATAAAAAAGGTATTCATTATGTGTGTGCCTTTTTTGTTCCCAACAAGTGCTAACTATCAATATTTTTAATGTAAGAAAGAATAATAACCATAACATTTTTTTTGACGTGAAAACCATTATACATGTTCAGACCAAAAAATATATTTAACTTTTTACGTTCTTATGATGGGGCTTCTTTGGAGGGGTGGAACTGAAACTAGGATATAATTATTAAGAAATGTTGACATTCTCTAATGCTCTTTTTGACACATTCTCTTCTTACATTCCATGGCAGGGGAGGAAAGCATGGGAGAGGTGGTAAATTCAACCGGTCCAGAGAGAATGAATCTGCACTAGATCGCCCAAATAAAGTTAGAAAGTTTTAACTATATACAGATTAATGGTCATAGATGACTTTAGATATAAGTTTTTTGTGTTGCTGAGAGGTATTTGGTAATGTATACCGTAAATTTTGATCTGTTTATTGTTGCGTCAGGAGTAGCATGACGTAGTTCTCCGTTTTTTCGGGGTTATTTTGTAACACTTAAGTTATTGCTTTTTTGTAGTTTTTGGTATTATAATTTAATGAATGCATACCCTTTTCTTTTGATCACAGCATTTTTATAGAAAGATATTTTGAACTGCTCTACTGTACTATTATTTTTTCTTTGTATTTCTGCATGAATCTCCTCTATCGAGTTTGGCATTTTTAGTTTGAAAGTTTAATTTGTATTTAAAGCACCATACGCATCAAATTTATTGAGAAAGAGAAAAAAATGTTATTCTTATGATTCTTGGATGAGAACACGGGTAGATTATATCCTTTTAACAAAGCATTGTCAATTTATTTATTTATTTTGCTTTGGAAATGTACTTATTTTCATATTTTCCTTTTTCATTACATTTAAATTTAATTTTGTCTCTTTCTTATTTTCACTCATCTTAACTTTTTCTCCCTTTTTACCCTCAAAATTTGATCAATATATGCTTTAACATGATATAGAGGTATTAATATAATTGTATGATTATTCATGACAAGGGTATAACTAATTTTTTTACCCGTGTGACTTTTCTTTTTTATCAAAGAAATGAATAAGTGACTTGAAAATGTAATTCCAAAATTAGAAGATGAATTGAATAGTGTAAAAAGTGATTGAGTCTTGAAATCATTTACAAAATTTTATCTTGTAATTGTGGTGAGACAATTTTGTCAATTATTAAAGAATGTAAAAAATTAAGTTTTTGCAAAATAAAATACATTACCTTATAAAAAATTCTTGCAAATTTTACAATGGGAAAAGTGAATCTTTAAACTCTCTTTTTAAGTTTTCAAAAATGTGTTTTCAATGGAGATTATAATTTTAATTTCTAAAAGAAAACAAAAGCATACAAAAATCTGATTTTTATAAAGAAAAATATCCAACTCTTCATTCATTATTTGGCTTTATTGTATGAGAAAAGGTTATATCTCTAGAAATTGTAATATTAGAAAATTTGGTGTGCCAAAGTTACAGTGAAAATCAAAATGTACTAGAGAAAAACTTAATATTGTTGGACCTAGATTAAAAAGGATATCATATTCTTCTATATAATCTATTCTTGTCGTGCATTTGAAGGTCAACAAATTACTTTGGTATTTAGATATTAGTTGTTCAAAATACATGGATAGAGACAGAAAAAAGTATACCGATCTTGTTTTCAAAATAACTTGACTTGTCTCATATAGGAAAAATATTAGGAAGTGGTAACATTGGTAACGATTCTTCTATTTTCATACAAAATGTAGTATTTGTTGAAGGTCTCAAGTACAATTTATTAAGCATTAGCAAACTATATGATAAAGATCACAAGGTAATTTTTAGACCTAATCACAATTTGATTTGTGACTCTAAGACCAACAAGATCATGCTAATAGGTAAAAAAAAAATTAAGAACATATATATGTTAGACATGGAACATGCATCATCCTCTAAAATTGCATGCTTGGTAACTAAGAATGAAGATTCCCTAGTTATAACACAGAAAGATTGATCATATTCATATGTATCATCTTAACAAACTGATTATAAAGAACTAGTTTATGGTCTTCTAAAGTTCAAGTTTGAGAAGGATAAAATACGTGAAGCATGTCATAAGGGAAACAAACAAAAATTTATTTTAATAAAAAGAATTATATTTTAACTATTAGACCCTCGGAGAGTGTACATATTAGCTTGGTCATTCAAGGACAATAAGCCTTGGTGGAAACTATTTGTCATTATTGATGATTTCTCTAGATATTCATGGAATTTTTTTTAGTATTTAAGAATTATGATTTCATTGCTTTCAAAAAGCTTACCAAGATTTTACAAAATGAGAAAGGTTGCAATATTTGTTCTATTAGGAATGATCAAGGAGGAGAATTTCAAAATGATCCATTTGACTCTTTCTGCGAAATACATGGAATTAGGCATGACCTTTTTGCACTTAGAACTCTTCAATAAAATGGATTAGTAGAAAGGAAAAATAAGTCTCTAAAAGAATTAGCTAGAACCATGTTAACTGAATCATCTCTACCTAAATATTTTTGAGTTGGTGTAATTAGTACAACTTGTTCTATGTTGACTAGGGTTTCAATTACACTTATTCTCAAGAAAACCCTTATTATGATTTGTTAAACGGTAGAAAGTCTAATATATACATTTTAAAGTCTTTGGATGTCAATGTTTTATCCTAAGTAATAATAAGGAAAACCTTGCCAAATTTGATGTTAAAGTTGATGAAGTCATCTTTTTTGGTTATTTAATACATAACACAATATATAAGGTGCATAATAAGAGGCTTTTAATTGTAGAAGAATATTAATATATTGTATTTGATGAATTTAAGTGTCAAAAAGAAAAGTTGTCAAGAATTGATGCTTGTGATGATGAGAATCTATTACAATATAAGGTGCACAATAAGAGGCTTTTAATTGTAGAAGAATATAAACATATTGTATTTGATGAATCTAATTGTCAAAAAGAAAAGTTGTCAATAATTGATGATTGTTATGATGAGAATCTGTTGGACAATTTCTCAAAATTGAACACAAATTAGTCAAATGATTAAAACAAACTAGATGAGGCAACTGAAGGACAAAATTTTCATAATATCTTGCTAGAGAATAGAGAGTACCAAAATCTCTCACTTTACAATGTGATTGGTCAACTGGAGAAGAGAGTATCAATTAGACATTCCTTCAATGATTTCAACAATACAATGGTCTTTGTTTCTCAAATTGAACGTAAAACAATTGAAGACGCCTTAAAATATGAAAATTGAATATCCGTCATGTATGATGAACTTAATTAGTTTGTACAAAATGATGTTTGGTTTTTAGTACCTAAGACTGAAAACATGAATGTCATAGGAACTAAATGAGACTTCAAAATTAAGATGGATGAACTAAAAATTATCGAGACAAATTCAGGCTAGTTGCAAAAGGATATAAACAACAAGGTACTGATATTGATTTTGAGGAAATATATGGATCAATGGCCAAATTAGAAACTGTTAGACTGCTCCTTCCTTATGCTTGTATGACTAGCTATTTTCAATGTTGTTTTCAAATAAAAGTAACTTATTTTTTCCTAAAAATTTACAATATTATGAGGATTCTCAAAGGATACACTTCTATTGTATTCAATATTTAACATTCTTCTTATAGAAATTAATTTGGAGGCTTTTTTAGAATAAAACAAAACTAAGAACATGCTAGGAATTGAAAAATAAAATTCAAGGAAAACGAAAGGTCAATTCACGGATTCAAGATTTATAGAATTACTTTTATTATAATTCTTTACAAAAATTATATCCAAGTTTAAACAATAATCTAGTTAAATTAATTAATTTAATCAATTAAATATCATTGAACTAAAAATACAAATCTAATTAAAATTCAATCAATTCCTAATTTAACTTCTAAAAAAACATAGCTATAATCATAAAGTGCAAATATGAGATTACAGAGAAGAAGAACATACTAGTGTTAAACAATCGTTGCAAAACATAACTTGACTTTTATGATCTTGATTTTGTGAATTGAATCTCAATAATTAATTCTCCACTGATGAAGAACAAAGAATAAGAAGGAAAATAAAAGAGGAAGAGACAATCAAAATTTGAGAGAAAGAGAAAGAAACAATTTTTAAAACTAAAATAATAAACAAATAATTTTCAAGTGATTAAAGCATATTTAGGTATGTGTGTGTGTTTTAAACCATGTGCATACATCTTATATCATTGGAATGAGCTATAAAAATTCTTAACGATTTCAAAATATAAAAATTCCAAGTGAATTTAACTTGTTTTGATAAAACTAAAGATCACGTTAGCAAAAAAATCAATCAATTTAAAATTTATCTTCAATCAATATTTTTATAACAATATAACTTATTTTAAACTATTTTGGAAACTTATATAACTGCTTTCAAAAATCATACTTTATATATAGAAGAGAACATAGAAAAACAAAAATACAGACTACATAAAGCTTTGAGAGAAAAACCATGTGTCATAAGTGATTTGCAAAAGTGTTTTGATTCAAGAAGAACCAAGAAAGTGTTTCTTAAAGCTCATCCTTGATTGAAGATTGTTGAAGAAAAAAAAGCAACACCAGCCATTTATTACTATAATTAATAATTTATCAATTCCTAAGCTTTTATTAATGTACGTAGAATTATTTTAGGAAGAGAAATATGTGGAGAAAGTGAGTGGCATATAT
>Ga0099825_1006530_pt1 | contig 14530 bp, 6 predicted proteins | sample SiratroredBW_FD_76838 | JGI IMG/M metagenome (GOLD analysis project Ga0099825, IMG submission 76838) | Root nodule microbial communities of legume samples collected from California, USA - Siratro red BW | ecosystem: Host-associated > Plants > Roots > Nodule | place: USA: California | collected... | reverse complement strand
AATAAATATACTTTTTTTTAAAAAAAGTTTTTTTTTTCAAACATTACTTTTTTATTTTTTTTATTAAAATTTATTTTTTTTTTTTTAATTTTAAACCTTCCCCTTTTTTTTTTTTTTTTTTTTTTTTTTTTTTTTTTTTCTTTCATTTTCTAACTAGCTAGAGGTAGCATAATATAAAGAACTTTAATCCGATCGATTTTAAGTTGGAATAAGTTTATTTTATTTTATGATTGCTATGTTCTTTATAATTAAGTTCTCGGTAATTAATTCATATTTTTAACAACTTTGTTAGTTAAATATTGTGGTTTTCTCAATTACTTAATCTTTTCAATAGTGGTTTTTATTAAAAAATAGACTTTTAAATCTAATTCAATCTTATAAAATCGGTTTGTAAAGTGAGGTTGCACCAATTTATAAAGTGATGCGTCCGTGAGACTATATTATTTAAGAGTAATCCGATAGCGGTCCAATAGCGGGTGACCCAACAACCGTGCTACGATAGGCTCTAATATTATATCATAAGTAGAATTTAAGTCTAACTTAACCTTACAAAAACCAACTTATAAAATAAGATTTGCACCAATTTTATAAATTATTGAAAGACCTCATCTTTAATCAATGTAGAATTTCTAACAGTTTTTTTATTGTTTTGGTAATAAGACTTTGTAGGCACCTAATTTGTTTGGGATTTTCAACTTTCTTCAATATAATGCCTAGACTTTAATAAAATTTAAGATAAGAGAAATATGATTTAATTTTAAAATTTGAATGTTAGATTTGATTTGGAAATTTTGAACATTGAACGATCATGTTTAGTTGAGCTGTGAGAGAGTGGTTGGAGTAGAAACTGAATTTCAATCAAGTTTTAAGATTTGTTAAGAGAGTTAGAATTTAATATTTAGTTGAAGTATGTTTGGATTAAATCGTGCATTATTAATATTTATTGGTTTTGTACTTAAATTTAAGTGAGATATATTTAATTTGAGTGGTATTAGCCATTTTATGCAATCTTTGTACTATATATATGTTATATGATACACTTTTAACATGTACGAATGTGTGACAAGATTAAAATTGATTTTAAAGAATTATATTAAATTGTTTCTTCAACATAATATATTAGTTTTCACTTAGCGACAATCTACATGAAAGTTAGGATTTCTTTCAAACTTGATTCATCCAACGAATTTTGGTAATTCATCTAGAAATTATAAATTCACTTCATGAAAATAAACTTCAAAGTAATTTAAGAACTTCATAATATACTCTTTTTATAATGTTACGTTTAACTTCTATGATATAAATAACTAGATTTGTATTAACATATGAAACATATTTTATTGAATTAGATTGGTTAAGTCACATGTTCACAATGACATGAAACTTATGATCTAATGAATATTTCATGTGTCATTGGGAGTCTAAAATATTATATATATATATATATATATATATATATATATTGATCCATGAGAAGCTCATGATGAATTATTGCACTACTGTAACATATCTTCTTGTATAATTTTGTGTAGTGAATTCACCTTGATGTTGAAAATTGTAGGATTAAGTAATTATAATAACTAAAGTGTTAATCTATGATTTTTTTTTATCCATTTGCTTATTTGTGGATCTAAAGTATATAGAAATTGATCAAATAAAGTTGGTTGATATTGTGATGAATATATTTATGATTTTATTGTATGTTAGTATTATTCCTAATAACTTACTCTTTTATAATGTTATGATTGTAATTAATAGATAAATTGTAAGTGTCTCATCATAGTTTTAAACCAACCTATAGTTTACGTGTAACTCTTTTATGTTATTGTGAATGTATTATATATGATTAGAAATTGACTTATTTTTTTATAAATCCTTTTGTTAGATAAAAAAAATACTCACATAATTAATATATATATATATATATATATATATATATATATAATTTTTTACATAAAATAAAATAATTCGTACTTATTTATTAGCCTTTTGATATGCAAAGAGGCTATAAACTTGTGGCAAATTTTTCTTTAGGTGGCTCATTTTGCTCCAACAATGCCCATAAAATTCGGAACAATATATACATAATTGAGAAATTAAACTTATTGTCCTATTTTATTTACAATAATTAATTAATATATATATATATATATATATACACTATTGTTAAATTTAATAAACACTTTACAATTTAATAGATCGATTTAAATGAATGAGATAAGGGTTAAGATATAATTTTTATAATAATTGTAGGTTAAATTTAATTTTCCAAATAATTTTTTGATAAATATAAATAATTTATTAAGCTATTCAACTGTGATGAATTATATTGATAATAAAATATACGTATTTTTTCTTAATATTAATTATATTTTATAATTTATCTTTATTAAAATAATTATTTCAGAAAATAATATTTTTCATTAATTCATCTTTAATGTTTAATTACGTAAAACATTTATTCGCAAAATTATTTTCAATAATTATTTTTACTTACATTATTAAAAAAAAAGAGGGAAAAGGAAGAGAGAAAAACATTTAATTTTTCATTGTAGTTTATTTACAATTTTAAGTTATATTTAATCGCTTCTAGAGTACAAGAATTCAGTAATCAAAGTAGTTTCAAATATTTTCAACGACTTTCTAAGATTTCAAAAACAATACTGGTCGTCAAAAACAAGATCAATGTTTCTCATTTGTGTATACTCATAATCATATTAATACTTCATTTTTCTCTATATAATCATAGGTAGAGAACAAAATGACTAACTGGAATAGAATTATTTTTTTCAAAAAAAAAATTAAAAAAAATACATTATCTACTAATTTGGTATAACTTTAGTGTCATTATTGGTAAAATAATCAATTAAAAAATAAAGAGAAAAAAAAACAACATAAGAAGAGAAAGGTGTGTTTGGTAGACATGTATAACATTTAGATCACGTTAACATTTTAATTTCCACTCAAAGTGAAGAAAAAAAAAAAAGAAGAAAGAGAAAAGAATGGTGAAATTTGTCTCTTGTGGTTTGAATGGAAGAAGAAAACAAAAAGGAAAAAAATGATTGGAAAATAATAAAAATTTTTGAGACCCACAACAAAAATGGTGGTTAAGATATAGATATAGATTATAGAGAGAGAGAGCTCCACAAAGAATGCCGAACACCAAACACGCCCCAACAACACCAACACTCTGCACTTCACTCATAACCGGGAATGCGAAGCTTCTTAACACCACCACCACCTCCTCCAAACGATGTCGTTTCACTCCAACTCCAAAACCAACCCTAGTTTCACTCCTCCGCCGCCGCCGTTAAATCCCTGGCTCAACTCCGCCGCCGCCGCCAATCAACCTCTCAACCCTATGGTCCTCGCCATGCACCTCTCTGACCCAAAATCCAAAACCCTAATCCCCAATTCCACGCTCATACTAACGGACCGAACCCTGCTCCTCTCCGACGAGATTCTCATCAGAATCTTCCAGAAGCTTCCAGATTCGCGGCGAAACTCCAATTCTCTCGTCTGCAAGCGGTGGCTGAACATCCAGGGTCGGTTGGTACGAACCTTGCGGCTCCTCGACTGGAACTTCGTCCTCTCGGGTCGGTTAACCCACCGCTTCCCGAACCTGAACCACGTCGATTTGGTTCCTGGTTCGTTCGCTCCGCCGCAAGAATCAGCCAACATTGTAGTTAGTCACAAGCTGGTTTCGCTGCGCGTGGATTGCACGTGGCGCGTGGAAAATCTGTTGCCCAGTGAGACCGTTGACGCGGGTCTCAGATCGCTCTCCGGCGGCTGCCCCAATCTGCGGAAGCTCGAGGTCGCCGGCGCCAGCGAGGCCGGGATTTCGACCGTCGGTTCCGAGTGCCCCACGCTGCAGGAGCTCGAGCTGCAGCGGTGCGACGATGCCGTCCTGCGCGGCGTGGCGGCGTGCCGGAATTTGCAGATTTTGAAATTGGTTGGGAGTTTGAAGGGGTTCTATGATTCCGTGGTTTCGGACATTGGGTTGACGATTCTGGCGCAGGGGTGTAGGAGGCTGGTGAAGTTGGAGCTTGTTGGGTGTGAGGGGAGTTTCGATGGGGTGAAGGCGATTGGGCAGTGCTGTGTGATGTTGGAGGAGCTGGTGATTGTTGATCATAGAATGGATGATGGGTGGCTCGCGGGGCTTTCGTTTTGCGAAAATTTGAAGACTTTGAGGGTTCAGTCGTGTAAGGTGATTGATGGGAACCCTGGGTTGGAGGAGCATTTGGGGTGCTGTGAGGCCCTTGAAAGGTTGCATTTGCAGAAGTGCCAGTTGAGGGATAGGAATGGCGTTGGAGCTTTGTTTTCGGTTTGTAGGAATGCTAGGGAGATTGTTCTTCAGGATTGCTGGGGGTTGGATAATAGCTCCTTGAGTTTGTCTATTGTTTGCAGGTAATGTATGTAATTGAGGATCTTTCATTTATGTTTTTAACTTGGATGCATTTTGTTAGGTTTTGATTCTTTTCAATTAGGATTGCAGTTTTATTTCGGTAATAGTGTAATGAGTTGTTTGCATTAAATGCTAGCATGTGTAACTGAAGATGAATTACGATTCTGATTGGAGAACTATGTGAAGAACACTTCAGAAAGTGGATCTGGGTTTTGTCCCCCTTTTTTTCTGGTTAATTTTCACTTTGAATTTGATTTTGTAAATGTGCAAATGGAATTGGGCTGTGGTAAATTTGGGTTTGCCTTTTTTTTAATTAAAAGAAAAAAATTGTAATATGGGAAAACAAAGATAGGGTTTAATTAAAATGCATTGAGCAGTAGAAAGAGTTTTTGTTCTGCATATGGGTTGCCAGTATTAGGAGGGGTGTTGTTAACATTTCTGAAAATATACCCATCTTCATTTAAATTTTGCATTATAATAGTTTTTTCTATCATTTAACCATGGATTGTCGTGTATTTGTAAAATTATTGTTTTATTTTGGTAATAATTAATTTAAAATTTATACATGTTAGTTGAATTCTGATAGTATAAGACAACATTAAACTTCATAAATATATATAGCATTTTTTTAAATTTATGTTTGTTGATTTGAATTTTCGAATTATAATAGTTTACTAAATCGGCATTTTTTAAATTATGGATAATGTACTTTTGTTTTCCTGCTTTAAACATTTTCCGCTTCAATAAAGTCAAAATTCATGAAATTTGTGGTTTGTAGGTGTAAAATTGTGTTCCTAGCATCGTGTGCATAGTTAATCCTGTTGTTTGCAGGTATAGAGAGAAATCTTAAAGTTTATGACGTTGAAAATAAGTACTTATAACTTGTGGGTTCATTGTGGTCCAGGACTTTATATTGCTTTTGAGAGTTTATCTTAAAGTTTACTTTTTTGTGATCTTCAATCAGGGATCACTTTATTTTAAAACGTACGATTTCTTGTAGCAATATACTGATATCTTTGTTGTTTATCATGTTTAAATTATTTATCATATAACTCATCTTCAGTTTCTTGCAGCATTAAATGGTTTATCATCAATGAACAAGTTTTTAATCCTTAGTGGATAAGTTATATATACTGAGATTATTTGGTAGTTACATTAAAGTTGTTGTTGGTCTATTTTCAGGCGGGTGAAATTGTTTTATGTAGAAGGATGCTCGTTGCTTACAACAGAAGGTTTGGAGTCCGTAATTGAGCACTGGAAGGAGCTAGAGTGCCTTAGAGTTGAGTCATGTAAAAACATAAAGGATAGTGATATCTCTCCTGAACTTGCAACCTTGTTTTCTACTCTCAAAGAGTTGAAATGGAGGCCTGATACAAAACACCTTTTCCCTTCTGATATGGGCATAGGCATGGGAAAGAAAGGTGGTAAATTTTTTAGAAGAACATGATATGATACATCTGTATTCACACTATGTAGCAGAATCTAGGCCATGTATTAGGAACACATATTCTCACTCACTGATTACTGTGAAATTTGTACCATTTTGTGATGATGTAGTTAGCTTAGATGGTTAATAACTAGAAGATATCATTGATAAGGGGGAGATTGTTACTTTTAGCCTTTCACCTACAGTGTAATTACCTATAAGCCCAACCCATGTTGAAATTAGGTGACATGTTCCCCTGCAGCTTTTACTGATCTTTTGTTTCTGCAATTAGAATAAGGAACAAAACCAGATATGTAATTGTATGTATGCAGGACACACACTTGACTCCAAGTTGAAAATTGGACCCCTTTGTTTTTGCAGATTCTGTTTATTTATTTGTTTATTTATTAATTAGTAACTGTGGAAGTTTGGAAGTGAAATTACAACCGTTGTCTGTGGGATTTTGGCACATTTTGGTTGCCATAAAGTTTTGAAGGGACGGTTCTCTATATGTTGATGTTTTGATTATTATATAAACCATCATTAACATTTAAGGGATATAATAATCCATTTGTCTTATATATGAACTTCAATTAGTGTAATCTCATCACAGAAAGCTAAGTTATCAAGATAATAATTTAGTAGATAATTTATATTTTAGGGAATCTGAGACCCGTTGTTCAGGCTTATTGATAAAGTTCATCATTTAAAATATATTTTTCAATTTTTTTATAATGAAAAATTAAATTATCCTACCCAATTTAATTTAAGTTTAAAAATTTTAATTGATTTATCCAAACAAAACATCTACCAAATAACAAATAAATAAGCAATTTAAATTTTAAATTTTCAATCCGATCAACTTAAATTGTTTCAATATTGCATTAATTCTTTGAAAAGTTTTATTTCAAGTTAATGGTTTAAATAATTAAATTGTCAGCAAATTTATCTCCAGAAAAATAAATTATTCAGATAATAAAGTTATTTTGGCACTAAATTATTTGAAAACTTTTATTTCAAATTAATAGCTTACATAACAAAGTGGTCTTGTTTTGTTTTCTACGGTGTACAGAAACAAACTTTTAAATAATTAAAATATCAACAAATTTATCTCCAATAAGATTGAAGTTGTCAAACAATCGATTCTTGTTTTGAATCAATATTTTCATAAGAGTGATCTTACGTAAAATTATAAGACTAAGATAGCATATTTATAAGATATTATGATTGGAATATGTTGATATGATATAAAATTTGAAATTTGAAATTTTACATAAATGCACCTCTATTATAAAAAATTATGGTGAGAGACATCATTACAATAAAATGTATTATGCGAGAGTTAAATAAGATCCTAAATTATAAATATGAAAAAATATTTTTTTTTCTTGAAAACATGTCTTTGTGAATAATTAAATAAAATAGAGTGTAAGACTCTTCCACGAGTTTTAAACAAAGTTTTAAAAATAGATAAAACACAAGTTAAATAAATTAAAAAAATTAAGATATAGTAGAATGATCATTGTAATGGAAATGACCTAAGACATAAGTCAAAAGGATAAAAAAAATATTTTTTTTCTATTATGAAATGTATGTTTGTACTAATAACTAAATAAAACATTAATTAGAATGCCAGTGAAGTGTTATTAAAAGTGTCAGGAACTAAACCAGTCTAAAATATGATTGTAAATTAATTCAAAAAATCTATAATTAATTAAAACAAAACAATTTAGAATTTTTTTCCAAATCCAAATGATTTGATTTGGTTTACGAAATCGATTCGGCAAACAAACCAAAATTAATTATTTAATTATTATATTATTTATTATTTCACTCATCTACCATATATGTGTACAAGAGAAAAGAAAATAAATTTAATTACGGTAAAATGGAGAATAAAATTATTCATTATAACATAACATTAAACTGGCATATTAGAAAGATAATACATATATTAATAAAATACCTATAACTGATCTAAGTTAATCCATAAAAATTAGCTTAATTTTATTCAAATTTTATTATATTCAATTCAAAATATTTATAATTTTTATGTTTTGTACTTTTAATAAGAAATTAAACCAAACTACATTATCCTAAATATTATAAAAATACTTGTATTAGATTAAAATTTATAAGAACAACCTTAAAAACTATGTAGCACAATCAAAACTCCGAAAAGTAAATTTTAACATAAAAAATACTCTTAAAACTAAAAGTTATGGGTGGCATATTCCTCCTACAATGTCGTAAACACAAATGAATAAAAATGTTGACTTCCATCATTGTTAATAACTTTTTGAATTTCTATCCAATAATACTATTGTCCTTTTAACATATTTTATATAGAAATCACTCAAAACTTTTTAATATAAGATCACAAATAAGGAAATATCAAGGAAAGAATATTTATTTTAAAGTATCATCAACATTGTCATATAAAACTCTTTCAAGATTTATTTAATGGAGTAAATTTTTAGTCCCAGAGTGTTTGGGGTGATGTTATGAAACTTTATTACCTGCATTCTCCTTCTCCTATTTATCAAACACAAAAATTTAGTACAAAATTGTGTTTGTATTATGATATAATTGGTGGTTTTTTTAATTAAATTATCAGAAAAATATATAATATAATGATGTCTTAATAGGGCATTTTCTCAATACCATTATTATGTAGACTATTATTGTAGAAGTGAATAGTTTTTTTATATTTGTTGTAGAAGATCTTCGGTTCTCGATTTTGGTATGATTACTTGTAATTGTAGTTTGACACTTAATTTATTTATTAATCAATCCAAAAATAATATATAATAATAATAATAATAAATTCATTACTTTTTATTTTATAGTGTTTACTTATTCATATCAATCATACTAAACTTCTACTCACACCCGTAGTTATAATGGACTCAAATAGTTCTTAATGTCTTATTAATTATGATTTAAAGACTGTTTATCATGTGATATTTTTTAATTACATAATTATACTCTAATTAGTTAGTATGTGCTTATCAAAAATATTTTCAAGATCTGAGATTCCAAAACGAAGATATCCACGTCTATGGTAATACATAAAGAATCTTATATCTATATATTTAATTGAATTCATGACATCAAGGTTTCTCAAGCAATTAAAATGATTCACACTATTAGCTTAATCATACAAAATTTGTGTCCTTTTTAAAAAAAAAGTAAATTTTTGTATATTTACATATAATTGTATCCAATTGATCTAAATCAGTTCAAATTTTAAAATATTTATCGAAAAACTCAATTAATAAAAAATTATTGGTTCAAATTTTATTTGCTGCCAAATCTAACACTCGTCAACAAAATCATGTTTCAGATTCATCTTCTTCACAAAAGAGGTGTTTTGTGGCTGATGATAACTATGAACACCACAAAGTATATTCTAAGATTATCCCAATCATTTCTCATCTATTATTACTCATCTTAAAACACGTAGGGAGATACGAACTTTAAAACAAGTCAATTTTAAAAATAATTTAATTAAAACAATTAACATTATTCTCAAACATCTAACCAATAGTAGAATTAATAACATTTCATAATTTATTTATTCTAAAAGTAACCTAAAATTAAGTTAAATAAACAAACTACTATTTTAGTTATAACATAATAAAAACTAAAATACCTACACTGCACAAATGACTGAGTCGGACAGAACCGTGAATTGAATCCTCTGCCGCAGATTTCCCATCAATAATCACGTCCACACCGCACAAAGAAACGGACAGAGAAACAAACAAACCCTTCCATCACACACTTGGGACCCCAAACTCTCACAATTTTAAACACAGAATCCTCAAATAAACAAACACATCACAGAGGTCACACACATAAACCAGTTTGTTCTACACTGTCACTTCCAACCAAATCTTAAACCTGGAACCCTCTTCAACCTTCTCAGAATCAAACAACACTCACATAATAAATAATAAAAATTTAATTTTTTTTAGAAAAAAACCCACAATACACTCTTCTAGATCCCTACCCCTTCTCTCCTCTCTAGTATATATTCTTTCTTTCACCATTCCCATCTTTTGTTCCACTCCATCGTGAAACAAAGGGTACCCATTAACCTCTTTTCTCTTGTTCACCCTTTCATTTCTACAATAATCATGTGGGAATCATAAATGTGAAAGCTTTTCTTTCTTTTCTTTCAAAGTTTGGTTTTTTATGTTCTGGGTGGGGGTTGGTTTTTTCACCACCATTTGGCAAGAAAATAAGCAAGAACAGTAGCCATTGTTCCTTTTCATTGGGAAATTAAATTCTGAATCCCCGAAACCATGATTTACGCTGTTTCTTCCCAGAACCCATTGGTGTGGAACGTGCCAAGATTCCAAAAACATGGCGCAAAACTTTCTCTGCCACGTGTGGTTTGTTTCCTTAACCACAGCAACCCCACCGGTGGCGCCGTCAATGAGAGGCCCACATTGGCGGTGATGACGAGGCGCGTGGTGGTTAAGGAGAGGTACGAGGAGAAAGAGAGGGAGGATGTTGGGAACAGGCAAATGATGCTGCTGTGTGGGTTGGGTTATTGGGTGCAAGGTTTCAGGTGTTTTCCGTGGCTGGCTCTGAACTTTCACATGGCTACCAACCTCAGCTTGCACCCCTCCACGTTGCAGCTGGTGCAGAACACTGCCAACCTCCCCATGGTGGCTAAGCCACTCTATGGAATCCTTTCGGATGCCTTCTACATCAATGGGGAACGCAGAATTCCTTATCTTGCCATGGGGGGTATGGTTAACCATCATGTCTTTATGTTTGACATAGAAATCCTTTTTGATAGTGTTACCAATTATCCACTAGTTTTTATGATGACTGTTATCACCTAGAAATCCTGGTTAGATACCGTAATGATTGAGTACAAGACCTTGTTTTAAGAGGATTGAGTTGAGTTCTTCTCATATCAGTAACTTGTTGGCATGTTTTGTTGTTTGTACTTGTTTTTGGATATAGTAATTTAGATACACTTGCTTAAATGCCTTACCAGAATTTTTGAGTTTCATTTAGATTAGGAAATTGAAATTGTAACTCAGTTTGGAAGAGGGTAGAAACAAAACAACATTAAGGTGGTGTTTGTTTTTGTAGAACAGAGTTGGCAACACTTTTTTTTTTTTTTGAAACAGACTCTATTGTTGGGTCACGATAAAGATTTTAGTCTATAATAGATAGGGTGTTCGAAAGGGTGTGTTGCCAGCATTTTTTTGTTTACTATTTTTGGAAAAACTGTTGCTGTTTTGTAGAATTTGTTTGTTTTGTGAGCATATTTGGAAGGGTTTGTCCCTGAACACCTTTCTATTTTCTAAGCCTTTGTGTCATAAACACAAGCACCCTTTAGGAAAGTATAAGTAAAGGAAGACACAAGTTTCCTATATATTTTTATTTTTTGGTTTTGGATGGGAAATTGGTTACTGAGTAGTAAGGAACTGTTTTGAAAACCAGTTTTTAAAATAAAAGAGGGAGAAGAGAATCAAACTGTCCTGAAGTTTTGTAACTTTGGTGGTTTCCTAATGAATAATGTTTTATCAAATTTTTTTTCGTAAGTTTGTGTCTTTTGATTTCTCTGTATGATTCAGTTGGTGTTATAAAAACTGGAGTTACAGACCAAGGAGAAACTGACCTTTCTTTGTGCTGCCACTAGTTGGAATATATGTTTTCATTTCATTATCATTCTCTTTAGTATGTAGATCTATGGTATTTTGAATGAGTATGAGAATATTGATGTTTTGTAGGATTTGATTCATTTTTTTATTGGTAATTTTGAGCTTTATCTGAGTGAAGTGAGATAAGTTTCAAAAGAGAGCACACAAGTGCAAAGTCCAGGATCAGAATTTAAATCTCTTTTTCTCTAACGTGCTGATAAGGTCATAGGAATTTCGTGGTCAGTCAGAAAATGTACTGAATAAGATAGACCAAACACAAGTTTTGAATGCTGAAAGTGAAAATCTAATTCGTGAGTTTTGAGATTCTAGAACGAAACTCTAAGTTTGTTTTGTTCTGTTATTGCATCCTTAGGTTGTTCTTTGTCTTTATATTAAGGTTAGATATTTGGTTCCATATGTTACCGTGTCTTTTTTGTATAAACGAATTCTTACAGAAACAAGTAAATGATCAACTTGCTTATATACCATAAATCAGAATTTAATTTGGTTGATTGTGAAAAAAAAATGATTAATAAGTTACAAGAGTAGTACTTGAGAAGACAAGAAGAAAAGCAAGGTGGAACTCCTTTATATGACATAGTAATCCAGTCTTTCACCATGAGTTTCAATGAAATTATATGATCTTGTAGTAGTGTTGAATTTATTGTGTATATATTTTGATCAGAGATTTTTAAATAATTTTGTGTATATGTATATTAACATCAGAAGATCTGAAAATGTGAAAAACAAGAAAAAATTTGCATTATGTGAGTGTAGAACATAAAGATATATATCATGCTGATGTATACGTTTAATAAAACTTTTCTGGTTAAATCTTCAGGTCTTCTGCAAGTTCTTTCTTGGAGTCTGCTGGCATTTGTCCCCGTTGCACAGGAAGTGCTTCCCAACTTAATTGCATGTGTGCTTATCAGTAATTTTGGAGCATCCATTGCAGAAGTTGCACAGGATGCTCTTGTAGCAGAGTATGGCAAGAAGCACAAAATTGGTGGCCTGCAGGCATATGCATTCATGGCATTAGCTGCAGGTGGAATCTTAGGCAACTTGATTGGTGGTTATTTCTTACAGAAAATGCCTCCTAGAACAATGTTTGTTATATTTTCATCTTTACTATCTCTACAACTAGTGATTTCTTTCTCAACAAGAGAGGAGTCTTTAGGCATAAGACAAATTTCAGCTCAAAAACTTTCTAGGCAATCCATCTCAGAGAACATCAGGAAACAAGTCTCTGATCTTGTAGTTGCTATCAGTGACAAGAGCATCTCTCAGCCCCTTGTATGGATTATTGGATCAATTGCCATGGTCCCTATGCTTTCAGGTTCTATATTTTGCTATCAGACACAGTGCCTCAATCTTGATCCTACAGTAATAGGGTTGTCTCGGGTGATTGGCCAGTTTGTGCTTCTTTCAGGAACTGTGCTTTATAACCGTTTCTGGAAAAAAATTTCAATGAGAAAGCTGATAGGCACGGTGCAGATTCTGTATGCTTCATCTCTACTTCTTGATCTCATTTTGGTTAAACAGATAAATCTCAAATGGGGTATACCAAATGAGGTTTTTGCTCTATGCTTTTCTGGTTTAGCAGAAATTGTGGCTCAGTTTAAGCTCCTTCCTTTCTCAGTTTTATTTGCAAATCTATGTCCAAAGGGGTGTGAAGGATCTCTCACAGCTTTCCTTGCATCAGCTTTGTGTCTATCATCAATAGCCAGTGCCTTTCTTGGTGTTGGATTGGCCTCTTGCCTTGGTGTTACATCCGGTGATTACTCAGGCTTGACAGTGGGAATTCTTGCACAGTTCCTAGCAGCTCTTGTGCCATTAAGATGGATTCATTCTTTACCTGTGTCACAACCTGTTGAGAAGAGAAGGAAAAGAAGTATGAGCAGAAGGGCACGTAGAAACAGAAGAGTTGGAAAAGTTGTGCTTGGTTCTGTCAACATCTATAGGCGTGAGAGAGAATGAGAGTCTCATAGGTGAAGCTAGTTTGTTCCTACCTATGCATGCAGCTTCCATGGTCATGCAAGGATCAATGATACTTGAGTCCTGCCACAGATTCATCACCATCATTGTCCAGAAGATGAATCCTTTTGTGATGATGATCATAGCTTGGACAAAGTCATTTCTGCCACAAAACTGGGATTTTTGCTCATGTTGAGTTTCTATCTTGGGACCAAATCATTGGTGGTTTTTGATCACAGAGTGGTATATTTTCTTAGGAAGTTATTTCTTGATGCTCCTATCTCACTGATATGTTTTGGTTGTTTACATGTCCATATCAATAACAATCAAACTATGTTAACTTATCAATAACAATCAAACTATGTTAACTGATGGGAAATATTTATCTGGTTTTATGTTCATGACCATCTGTAAATGCATCAAGTTTTATTACTGAGTGTACATATATCCATCTATGCAACCATAAAAGTTCACTATTAAGTATATAATTTGAATAACTTGTAAAGGAAATTGTGGAGAAATAGAGTGAGTGAAGGTTTAGCTTTTATTCTTAAAAGGGTTTGTTGTGTAAGTTCCTTGAGTTTGCAAATAGTAATTGATAATATATACATGGAAAAGAAGAGAAAAAGAAAAAAATAATTACAATAATGATAATTACAGTCTTAAGTCTTAATTCCTTTGCTTTTAATAATCACGTTCTTAAAAAAGTTAACAAATTGGAATGAAATGAATTAACAATCAATTGAAGTTAAAAGAAATGAATATTTAGATTTTAAATATATGTTTTTTCTAATATTTATAAAGATACTAGTATATTTTGTTTCAACGATTTTATATTTATAACACTTACTCTCATGGTTTTTCAATAATCTCTTATATTGCATATAGATATGAGTATTAGGATGTTTAGTATATAATATTTTCTTTTCTCTCAATGAAATGGGTAAACTTTTAATAACATATCTTTATTATTATCTTTTTAGTAATATAAGTTTATTATTATTTTGAGAGTTTCTTTTCTTCTTTTTTTTTTTTTTTTTTTTTTTTTTTATTTTT
>Ga0099825_1006524_pt1 | contig 14541 bp, 5 predicted proteins | sample SiratroredBW_FD_76838 | JGI IMG/M metagenome (GOLD analysis project Ga0099825, IMG submission 76838) | Root nodule microbial communities of legume samples collected from California, USA - Siratro red BW | ecosystem: Host-associated > Plants > Roots > Nodule | place: USA: California | collected... | reverse complement strand
ATTTTTTTTTTTTTTTTATTTTAAAAAAATTATTTTAATACCCAAATAAAAATTTTTTTAATATTTAAAATTAAAAAAAAAAAAAAAAAAAAAAAAAAAAAAAAAATAAAAAAAAAAAAAAAAAAAAAAAAAAAAAGACGTGAATTAGATATTTGGAAAGAGAATGTGTAGATAGATATACGGATCCGGATCGACCCGCATTTGAGCATGGAACGGAGATGAGAGGGTTGGGTTGTGTGTGAACTGAGAAGTGTTTGGTTGGTGTTGTTTGGAGGAAAACCCCAATATTCCGATTCCAATTCCAATTGCAGATCAGTTAATCCAATCCTGGCTTCGGATATCTGGAAGCGCTTATTCCCGCCACGAAGAAGCAGGTGGTTGCCGTTGTCGGGTTCAGCTTGGGTTCCGATTCCAAACACAGGAATAGGAATCAGAATGGGAAGCAACATAAACCTCTTTAAGCTATGCTCTGCCCTCAGAGTCCTCGGCTACTTCATGATCCTCTTGTTCGCCGCCATTGTCGCCCTCAGTTACTACGCCGTCGTTTTAATCACCTGGGGCCCTCTCCTCTTCCGCTCCCCTCTCCACCTCCCCTCCTTCTTCTCCGCATTCTTCGTTCTCCTCCTCTTTCACATTCTCCTCATACTCTTAATCTGGTCCTACATCATGGTCGTACTCAACGATCCCGGTTCCGTTCCTCACAATTGGAGACACCACCAACACCTTCGCTCCGGTTTCGATTTGGAGACAGCACCGCCGACGCCCTCTCCCGCCTATTGCTCTCGATGCCAGAATGGCAAGCCACCGCGCTGCCACCACTGCTCTATTTGTAAGCAACTCTCTCACTTTCAAGCTCTCTTCCTCTTTCTATTATTCGCCATCGATACACCATTTTCTCCTCTCTGTAGGCCAAAGGTGTGTTCTGAAGATGGATCATCACTGCATTTGGGTCGTCAACTGTGTTGGGGCACGTAACTACAAGTATTTCCTCCTATTTTTGGTAAATCCATTTCTCTTCTTCCTTTGATTTGATGTGTTAGTTCAAGTGAGTAACGCAGTTCAATTTAATTTTTGAAATGTATGGTGAGACGTCTATTGATTCCTTTTGTGACAGTAGATGGGAGGGAACTGGGAAGTGTATTTAAAAAGTGAGAGATTTGGGGATTTGCATATATTAAGAAGAACAATAGGTCATATCTCAGTATGAGCAGGAAATACATAGTGGAACTTTTGTTTTTAGAGAAAAACGAAATTGAAAACAGTGTGAGAACTGTTGGAAGAGAATAGGGAGTTCAGGTGGAGTTTGGAAAGGGTTAAGTTAGAAGCTACTTCTAGACTCCTAGCGTTTGTTTTACCTGACTTACATTTTTCTCCCGACCACCGTGTACAGCTGTATACATTTCTCGAGACAACACTGGATTGCTTAGCTCTGGTTCCTAGTTTTATCAGATTCTTTGGTGGAAACAAGAATCATTCATTGTCTCCCGGGGGCTTTGCCGTCATCTTTTTGGCTTCTAGTAAGTACATGTATTCTGCTTCTAGAAGATTAAGTTATTATGTCTAGATTTTATAGTATTCTCATAACTGTCAATGCTTCTTACAGATTGTGTGCCTTGATGCAGTTCTTAATTTAGCCTTTGCGCTCAGTCTTCTCTGTTTCGTTGTTATGCATATATCACTTCTGTTAAGCAACACAACTTCAGTAGAGGTAATAAATACACTGTTATTATCCCTTTTCACTCTATTTGAACTGGTTTATAGCAAATGGTATTGTCATTCATGCATGAGACTGTTGTTACCTTGTGTTCGAGACCCAGCATATTGCTGTTCTCTTGGCATAGAAATTATGCCAGGCTATTTATTAGAATGACAACCCAGGCATTTGCATGCGTGTAGCCTAAAATCCAATCCAAATGAGATCTTATTTTTGGGAAAAATTACAGAAAATTTTTTAGCATGACAACTTGAGATGTGTCAGTTCTATGGACGGTTTTATTTTATCTATAGAAAACAGAATCATGAGGTTCATTTGGTCAATAGTTGATTCTGATAAGATGGTTATGTATTTGGGTGATGTTTTTGTTCCAATGACTTATTGATTCAGCTATCTGCTCCTCATCGTCTCATTGACCTTAAACTAGATGTATACCTGCTCCATTACCACTTCCGAACAAATTTGAAAATAACTTGGCATTATTGATTATTGAATCGTCATGCAGCACTGTGCCTTCTTTTATCTAAAAGATTATTTGGAAAATGATGATTTAGGTTCATGAAAAGAAAAAGGGTGTTCGGTGGATGTACGACCTGGGCTGGAAGAGGAATTTTGAGCAGGTAAGATCTGTTTTCAAGTAGCAAAGATTAGAAATGATAGTAAAACAGCAAAAACAAACATGTTCTTAAGCTCGAAAATTTGGAAGCAAACGTTACATGTATGATTTATTAGTTAATAATTTTTGTTTTAAAAAAAGAGGAAGAGTGTGTTTGAGAGAGAAGATACTATTATTTGTTTTTTCCTTACACTTTCTGTCTCCCTCTCCCGTAATATTTTTTTTCCATCCCCATGGCATAAGATAATCTTATTCTGGAACTAAACATAGTTTTAAAAGATTAAAAATAGATGAGAAGTTGAGTAAAAAGGATAGTGGAGATCCTTCCCGGTTTAGGACTGGGGAAATTTCTAATCCAGGATGGTGTAAGGACTTTTCATAACCTGGCTTCCCCCAAAGGGACCAAAGGTTAATTTAAATCAAATTTAACATAAAATAAAGGCAAATGGGACCAAAGGTTAATTTAAATCTAATTTAACATAAAATAAAGTTTTTGCCTGAGGAGTTGCCTGTCTCATGATCTTTTGTCGTTATACTAACAGGTAATAACTTCTCTTGATGACCAAAATATATGTGGCATGTTGTGACGGTTTTTACTTTGTAATTTAACAAGAAAAGAAGTCTTCTACTAACGAGTAAACCATGTAATAGTTTTTCATCCAAAATAGAACTTGTGTACTTTTGGTCTCCCTCCTTTCTCAATTTTATGATTTTATCCATCCTTTGTATATTTCTATATTCAACTAATAACTTGTGAATAACTTTTATTTTGACAAGTTTGTATAATTCTCAGGTCTTTTAATTTAAGATAACATTTGTATGGTCAATCACTACATACTAAGTATTATCCAGTTTTGAGTTTGGTGACTGTCACTCTTTTGTTCTTAAAAGACGTCTTTTAAAGACAAAATTGTGATGGAATCAAGGAGTTATAAAACGGACAATGTTTCTAATGCTGTACAGACTTAAGGATGGTACATTGACACTTTCTGTAAGAATGGAAAAGAAGTTCCAAAACACAAATCCTCGTTTCTCTTAGTCCTTAACCGAGGGCTTGTTTTGATAATTCTAATAGTTTCACATCATTATGACTCGAAGCCAAAGGCAATTTATATGCGCCTTTTTTCCTTTAACTCATTAGGTTGTCTTTTAAAAACAAAACTATGATGAAGCCACTAAGCTTCAAGATGGACAATACCGCAAACATTGTGATTGACCTTAAAAATTATTATCTTAGTAGACTTGAGTTCAGAACAATATTCACTCTTATTTGATATCTTTCCATACTTTTGAAGGTTTTTGGCACTAAGAAGGCCCTGTGGTTGTTTCCATTGTTTTCAAAAGAGGATTTAGACAACATACCTGCTCTACGGGGTATTGATTTCCCGACGCGTTCTGATGTTGATGTATGAAGCCTGGGTAGCTTTTTGGTTTGAACATTTTTTTCAGTTAGTTTATACTTATTTCATGACAGTGCAGCGTAGGGAATGAAATTATGGAAATATTACTCTCCTTGATTGCAGATGTTTGAAATTAGGAATTGTCCAGTAGGTGTATATATGATCTTCGATTCAGTTTGTACTGATTATTCGTATAATTTCTGTCATCTGAAGCGGACAAAATATAGAGTTGCTTTCGAAGGACAAAATTCATTCCAAGTGATTGACCTGTTGATTAATGCACTGTTCTGAGAAAATGTTATTGTAGACTTGTTTGTGGAATTGATTGATCGGAGTGGAACTCGCACTTTTATCTGTTAATGCATTATTAATCTGATGTCTTTGTTGTACTCGTTGAAATTCCTTGTTCAAAGAATTCAAATCCTTATCCAAATATTAGAGTCGTGCATGTATTACGAGTCTAAAATTGGGGCACATGCAACTGTCGAAAATGGGGTGGGAATAATAAATTGGCCTCAATGAGTCAACAAATTCAGTTAGTCAATCTATTATTTAATTCTAAATGTTGGTCCAGGTAAAATACAAAATAATCTACAAAATATTTAAAAACATTTTTTTCCTTTCTAATTTGTAAAGATTTCACGAATGTAACTGTCATTTGGTTTGGAAGGTGGAAGGAAGTATTTTTAGTTTATTTAAATAGGGTTACCTGAATCCTTTTCAGGTTGGCTTAGCTACTCAGTGACCTGTGCACTCTTACATTATACAATATGAATTCGTGATTCTAAACGGCTTTTATGTTATCTCTATCCTTCTATACTTTCACTCATATTTCTTTTAAAAAACTCACATTTCTTCTTAAAAAACACCTTATACACTCTTATTGATAACTTGAGCGCAGGATAGTATTCTGCAGATGAGTTCTCATTCGGTTCTGGATCGTGGACCCGGTCACTAAGTGTTTCAGTAAGAACGTCTTCTCAGTCAGGTAAGAACATTTGACGTCCACTGTGAGACCCTGATAAAACCTATCCTAGAACCATCCATTTTTCCTTTCTCAAGTGACTCGAATGAGTCCGACAATGATAGAAGCCCTTTAAGGAGTTGTCCATTTTTCCTTTCTCCAGTGACCGGAATGAATCCAACAACGATCGAAACCTTTCAAAGTTGCATGTTTTTTCATAGACACTTGTAAAAGAGAAAAATATGAGAAAATTGAAATTAGTTTTTTTTAGATTAAATTAATTTATAGAAGTTTACTTGTATAATTTGTTAAATATTTTATCTTTAATTTGTATATAAGTTAAATTTATTTTATGAAAAAGTTTTTTCCCTTTTTATGTTTCTTTTAAATATTTATGAAGAAAATTGCTCGAGGCCTCTTTTAATCTGACATTGGCTATTCCTCTCAGCTGCAGGCCCTAGAACAATAGAAGCATCCATTTTTTGTTTCATTCCTTAAAATAAAGCAATGAATTGACCTTCCCCCTTTTAACCAGCCGAACCTAGCACAACAACATTTTCTAGAGAAACCAAATCTCTCGCATGTATATCATTAAACATATTCTGAGCATCATTCAAACATCTCTATTCTTCTTGCATGCCCAAAGACGATGTTCCAATGACAGAGTATCAGTGCTGAACCCGGATCTAACTATCCTTCTATGCTCCTTCTTGACAGCAACCAAGTCAACCATGAGTAAAATGGCCTTGAGAACAGAACGGCAAAGGGAGGTGCAATTATGGATGAGGTGGGAGAGAACCTATTTGAGCATAAAAAGGGATTTTGCATTCTGCACCCAATAAAATTTAATTGCACTTCATACTTGTGAAAGAACGAAATAATCCATTCTTAAAAGGATAAATATAGAAAAGTTAAATTCGCTTGGAGGGAATGTAGCCCAACCCACTAAAAGAATTATAACTCAAAAGGGTTTATATGAATTAAGCCCAAAAAAATCATATCCAAAATCTGGATTAAGTATTCTGAAGTATAATTTTAATTAGGAGATGTTATAATAGGGGTACCTTGTGCACAGTGAATTCGTCCACCTGATTTTGTTGATGAAATTAGTGTGTTTTGATGGCCACAATTTTGTTCAAGATATCTTATTGGAAAAAAAGTTGTGACCTTGAGGATCTAAAAGTAAGGAAAAATGAAAAAGGCGGAGAGAGTACGTTTTTCATTAAGGCTTTTTCATTAGATAGATTACTTATTTGAAAATTCAAAAATACTTTGTAAAATAAACTAATTAGGTTTGAAATTAATTTAAATAAAATATAAATATATTTTTAAAAAATCTAAAAATAAAATATTTCAGAATGTACAATTCGTTCTTTATTTTGAATTACATAATTCAGAATATATTTTTTATATTTTAAATTATACATTTTAGAGTACATAAAATATTTTTCAAAATATAAATCCAAAATATAATTAAAAGAATAAAAATATATTTTCAGATTATATTGGAATAGAGTTAAGTTTTATTGGAGTAGAGAAAGCAAAATCCCATAAAAATCAATATTGATGATGGGAAAGGAGTCATTTGAGGCAAGTGGGTAGTTGTGGAGGCCAGTGACAGCGAGGTGTGCTTCTAGTTGGGTTCGTAACCTACAAATACAGCATCACCAGAACTATAACTATTGTAATTAATTAATAATATGCTAAAGACGATGGAAAATATGTATGTGAGAAAAGAAGAGAAGAAAAACGTGAGAAGAATAGAGTTAAAGTTAGGTTTGTTTAGTTTAATGCTTTATTTAGTATCGTTGGAAAGATGTGAAAGAGAAAGGAAGAAGAGCGCAAAAAACACACGAGTTCCTTCATTTGATGAGTAAATTACACGTGAACTTCTTTAAAAAATGTGAGAGCCCTTGGTGCAGAATTTTCGCTTTCAAATCAGTAAAAAAAGGAAAATAATATCATTGTGGCAACAAGGTTACAACATTGTTCTGGGTCCCCTCTTGAAACTGTGCCTTAACTATTTCAAAATTGATTACGTCATAAAAACATAGCATTATTGATTATTCACAAGCATAATCAATTATTTGGGAATAATGGATTGTCTACAAATAAAATATGGATCGTGGTTGTAGTTTAATCTCTCCTTTTTTAATTATTTCTCATTAAAGTAAACAAAAATCGAACACTTCTATCAAGAGCAGTTAATTAACTGAGTTATTTATAATAAATTATATGACCTATTTTTGATGTTCATTTTTGCAATATACAAATCTGTTTCATAGAAGAATAAGAGAGGAATGTTGTAAGAGTATAACTATATTTTTTTATTAACAAATTATTTTTCTTCTTTTCATTCTTTTTTAAATAAAATACTCTTATTTCTCTTCAATCAGACAAACTAGACTTATATTATATTTCTTACATATTTATCTTCTTTTATTCTGTCATATATTTATATTAAACAAAACTTAAAAAAAGGGTAAATTGAAGAATAAAAAAGGAGAAATAGTAAATTATGTTATATATTTTTAGACAATGAAGTGTTACCTTCACTCATTCTAAGGTTAGTTGGGTACAAATTCTACAATACTTAGTTGGTGAATAATATTTAGTTTCCATGAAATAAAAGATTGTAAAAAAAATAAACTGTTTTGATAATTAATTATATGTATAATAGATTATAATCAAAATTAGTTATTTTTTTTTCAGATAAATTTACTGAAAAGTGGGTTTAAGACAAATAATTCTATTATATGATAAAACAACTTATACATAAAAATTACATAAGGGGTTGAAAAATAAGACTATAGAAAAATAAACATAAGTTACAACTTTCTAAATTCATAAAATCAACTTAAAATTAGAATGAAAAAAATGTACTAACTTTCAGTTTATGTCCTAAGTATAATGTTCACTTTTGTAAAATAAAAGGTTGAAGTTAGGAAAACACAGTTCTGTCAAACATGCTATAAACGTTATTTTTATTTAATACTTATAGTCTAATCAATTGAGAATGTGCTTCTGGTAGAACTTGGAAAAATATAACATTGCTCGAGTCAAAGATAACTAGGAAAGCAAATTGCTCTTGGCCGCCACTAAAATAAAGGTAAAATAGGTTCTACAATCACTATTTTTGTGTTTTAGAAAATGATGGTTAACTTTATGTGAAAACTAACTTTAGAGATTGGATTGGATTGATTTAATACTTCCTCTCAATTTAAGAAGATTGATTTCTTGGATCTGATTGATGTAAAACTGGGAGAAATATTTAGAATTAGTTAATAGATTAATTAATCTTGAATGTTTTAATACTTCAACTAAGATTTTAAGAATTCAAATAATTATAAATATAATAAATAAAATATGATAATAAATATTATTCGAGTTAATTCATATATTTTACTTCAAATTTTAGAACAATAAATTTATAAATTTTTCTCATTACCTAACTTTTTTATTTTTATTATGTGAGATTCGATTCATACTTAAATTTTTAAAAATGTTAAACAAATTTAATACTTAGATCAAACCTAAAAGAAGTTGATATCTTTACATTTAATTATATTTATTGTCTTGTTTGAATCTAACCTTTGTGAAAGTGTGGTTCCTATTATTTCTAGTTATCATACGTATAAAGGGAATATACAATCCCACTAGACTCTAACTAGTAACTATAATATTTTTTTTTTCAATAGAACAAGTCTCATTTTAAATTTCACACCAACCACAAAACTGTATATTCCCTGCTTCCAAAATAAAATAAAATTGGAACTACTCTACCACGCCGGCTACATTTTGAATGTCCACGTCGTCTACTTTACTGTGTCTATGGCACTTCGTGTTACATGAAAATGGTGAAGATCACCACTTTGCTGTGTCATTTGCAGAATTCAATTAACTATGAAAAGTTTAATAAACTCATGATTTAAAACAATTTTGCATGACCATGCAATAAGATGCTATTAAAATGATGTTTTGAAATAATTATCATAGCTGTAAAAGAATAATTATTATAAAAATAAAAGTTACTTTTATAAATAATTTTCTTTTCAACTATGAAGCATGTTAATTATGGCAGGTGTCCCTCTGTAGTTTGCCTCTGTAGCACCATGTGTTGAGCACAGGACAACAGAGAGGAAGAACTGTCTTTTGAGCATAGGATAGAAAACGACTTTTCAACAAACTCTTTATGAAATTATTTAAAAGAAGATTTTTTTTATTAAGTAAATGGATATATGACATATGATATCAGCATGAAATGATTTTATTATAAAAAATTATGTTAATTTAATCAATTTAAGATAATTTTAATATAAATATTTTCTTTATTAAAAAAAAAAAACTCATACTAAAGTAATACGATTTTTTTTAAATTAAACTGAAATCGTAAACATTTTGCAAAATTTTACATTTACACCTACACCAGTTTCATGAAAAAACCTAACCTTATTTTCCTGAAAACAAAATCTCACAGGATTTCTCCGAATTTGTGTTGAAATAGTGTGTATATAGGAAATTGTATGATTTTGGTGGCTCTTGGTTACTTGGAAGTCGTAGTTAAATATTTGGGTTTTCCCAATGGTTGTATTATTGGAAAGCAATATCTCTAGGAAAGAAAAGGCATGGTGTTGGAAAAATTGCTTTTCCTTGAAAGCTACCGTTAGCTTACAAGTTACAACGCTCACTCACTTGGATTGTAGAATCTGGGGAAGGGAGCATCTGTGACTAGCCTACCCCTTCCAAAGATTCTCATAGATATCCCCTACAGCTACCCTTTTCTTTAATCATAAAACATCTCACTAATAATAATAATAATACTGCAAAATTTTGTCCCAGATATCTACTACCCCTGTCACGTTCTCACATATCTGACACCTCACTTGTAAACCAGAAATCGAATCAAGTAAAAAAAATACTGGAACATGCCAATGCCCTTCAATTGCAGTTAATCCATAGAAACTAGCAAAAGATCACTCAAACTAACTATTATGAAGTGTGTGGAGCATCCAGCAAGTATACTTTTCAACTGTTATATACAAACTTGTTTTGAATATTGTTAAAACCAGGAAACATGGAGGTACAAATGCAGGAGAATAAAGCCAAATAAAAAGAAAACAAGGTTATTGTATAAAGACGCCATGGCATGCCAAGATAAGACTATCATCGGTTTGGTCGAGAAAGTGAGTGATCCTGTGACTTAGAAGTTTGTTCTTGGTCGATTCTGGCTGTGGCAACACAGAGGTCAGGGAAGATAACGGAGAGGCAGATAATGAGAGGGGTAAGAAAGAGAAGGAAGCCAAAGGGTACCATCCATAGTTGGGTATTCGATGGATGGTATTTGTGTAGCCACCATCCAAGCACGAAGCCTCCTGCTATGCTTACCAACAAGGACGTGAATAAAGTAATCCAACATGATCGCTTTGTTCGCCACCTACTTTTCTTGCAGCCTCCGTTTTCATCTCCCTCGTTTGATCTCATCCAGTTGCAGCCCTGAAATTGAAGACCGTTACCGAAAGGTGGGTTCTGATATGGTGATAAAAGGGAGGGAAGACGAGAAAAGTTGAATGGTGGAAGTAACAAAGGTGTGGAATTATTTATAGGATTAAGCAGTTTTGGTGCGAGTGTGAAAGAAGAGAGGGGACAGGGGCGCCAAATAACAACTTGAATGCTGGGATGCTATAAGACACGATGTGGGATTTCGCCACTGTGTGAATCAAACATAACACAACACACGATGTGGGATTTTGCCACTGTGTGAATCAAACATAACACAACACAACCCTAGGTTACTAAGTTAGCTACAAAGGAAGAGGTAGATTTGGTGGGATTAGAGTTGTTTTGTTGACATTTATTAGAGTAAAACTTTGTGGCCAATTGCTTCTCTCTCTCTCTCAGGTAAATAAATGGTTTTCAATGGGGAAGGAAGCTATCTGGGGCAGATGGTTACACACCCGTCTCTATATGATGTCAACAATTCTATTGTTAAAGGGGAAATATGTGTATTGCAGATAACACAAAGCTTGAAAAAGTTTTTATATCAGTTTTATTATAATTTTTAATTTTCAACGCATAATTTTAAAAATAATGTATATTTATTCTTTTTTTAATTTTAACTATTTAAATAAAATAAATATTTTATATTTAGTTTTTTTATTATTTTCCATAGTTATGTTCTCATTAACTAACTAATAGTTTTCCTTATATATAATATTCGTCTATTTTTGGTATTTGTTAAATTAGTCTGATTTCTTTTAATTAATTGAGGCACTACTTAAAGTTTAAAGGCAAGGAAGAAGTAATAACAAAATTTATTGGGCCTCCCAGAAAAAGCTATGACACATTGGGTCATAGTAAACACGGATGTTGTGAAATTGATAAATTTGAGTTTGGGCTAGTAAAAGAGTGGCTGCAAATAGTAACAAATATGGGTTATTGGATCTAAATAACTAGACACACCCTCCCATGGGATCCTTTCTTCGGACTCAACCAACAAAAATATGAAACATGTACATACGTGTGATAAAAAAAACTAATCTTTGTTTTAGTTTTATTTTTAAAATATTATCTAAAAACTAAATTGCTTCACTATCGAAATACGTCACTGAACACAACAGCGAATATTTTAATTTGTAAATTCTAAAATCTAAATTACTATGGGACAATCTTATCTTTACTATCCTCTTCTCCAACTCAATCATAGTCCGTTAAAAAATTCAGCATCAGTTTTTCATTACAAGGAAATGGTATTTCAGAGTTTGAGAATGGAATATATTTAATATTGACGAAAGAGGCGAACGTGCACACTGCTCAGGGAAATGAATAATCTACATATAATAGTGATAAAAAAAAGAAAAATAACATTTTAAGGATAATTCATTGCAAAGTTAATTATGAGATGAATTTAATATTTTAAATTTATTATGATAACTTATAAGCAATGATTTTAGTAAATCACCAATTTAATATTTTAAATTATAAGAATAAATTAAGTTGATCTTTTAAAATGTTTTGAAATTATAAATTAGCATTCTACTTAATTTCTCAAATTATAATTCCGATTCTTGTGCTCCTTGCTATGATTCATCTTACAATTTTTACAATTTCTATAGTTACTTTCTTTTTCCAATTTCTATTAAGTTAGTTTCTTTAAAAAATAAAAGAGAATTAGTTTTCCTTGTCTGAATTATTTGTCGAGTGGCTTGATATTTCTTCAATGTTGAAGACTTTTGTATAAGAAGGGTTTCTTTTGTTTGAGTTTTTATTGCGAAAGACTTGTTCTTTTTCTTCTGAATATCTTGTTGTAGCTCAAACTTCATTCACCTTGAAAATATCTATAAGTTTCTCTAGAACAATGCTGGTAGATTCTTTTGACGTGTGAGGGCAACTACCTGTAATCTCCAAGATTTGTCTTAAAGAAACTTGCAATTTGTCCCACACTAATATTTATAAGTTAATTTAACACTTGGACAAACTTACAAGGATTTTGTGTATGTAATCATAACTTAAGTAGGAAAGACACGTGCAATCAAATGAATCCAAGTAGTTTGTTAAAATGTCAAGCTAATAACTTTGCATGAATTATGTGTTGGTGACTATATGATAGGTTGGTGACTATATGATAGATAGAGTATCGAAATGCTTTGCCAATATTATTCTCCGTGTTAGAGTCCTCTCTAGTCGAGAATAGCATGTGGAATTGCATCAAACAACTTGGTATGGAATAGGGTTTTCTGAGACTCTTACCCAACCAAAGGAGTCCATGTTGTCTGCCAGAATGTCATATCACCACAACTTTGCATAAACGGGAAAAGAATTGGATTCTTTGATTGCATCTATATATATATTTGGCTTAGTAGCAGCTAACATTAAGGCAGTTCAAAGAAAATAGAGGGGAGTCTGCAAGGAGAAGATCATAATGGCAGACTTGATGCAGAGAATCATGGAAATGATTCAGGCTGAGCAAGCTGCCAGAGGGTTCAACAACGGTTCTTCAAACTCATTCAGCAACCATGGCGCCGGTCGCCAGGATTTCGGCGGTGCAACCATCAACAGTGGCCAATATGCTGGAAACCGTAACAGGTATAACCACTCAGAGCACTACGGTGAAAGTGTTCTGAATAACAGTGGTACTTTCAATGGCAATGGCAACGGGGGGAGTATCCAGGGTGGCTTTAACGCCTCCACAAATAACCTCTACGGTCGACCTTGAGATACTTAATTATTATGTGTACTTCATATAAAATGGGCATCATGGTATGCTGTGTGATGTTATGTGGTACTATATACCCATAAATAATGTAGAGCACAGCTCTAATCTTATATAATGAATAATGGTTTTGGGGTCTGATCTTAACCCCACCTCTTTTCTTTCTCTTTACGTACTCAGCTCATCACTCTTAACGCGAGTTTCACCCAATACTTCATTTTGTGAGGCAGATTAGAGTTAATAAACTATGTAGTTATGCTATTAATTTTAAGACCTTAATGCTAGGGTTCATAAGCAAAAAATTAAGTTACAACCTACTGCTTGTTTGATTCACACGTTTTATACCGGATAAATCCTAGAGGAACATAGCAGAGATAAAAAGTTTCAGTTGCACAACAAATATGATCTGTTAATTTCAGTAGTTTTGAGATATTGTTAGAGGTAGGCAACGGGACATTCAAGAATCCAGCTTCTCCATTTTGAACCGAGTCCAAGTTTTTCCATTGGGTAATCCAAATAGCTCTGGGCAACCAAGTCAATTATCTCTCTAAATCTAATTTGAAAATGAAGCAATACTTGTGCTTACTGAAAGCATGAGAGCATCATCTAAGATTTGCCTACTCTTGTGAAAAAGCTAATTGATTTTGAGAAACTACAGTCAATTATAATAAAAAGTATAAATACAAACAATCGTATAGTTTTTTTTTTTAAGAATTTTGGACCCATTTACGGTGGTCCTGGTTGTCACACCTCAGCACCACACTCTACCTTCCATCCAATCATCTTATAAGAAAAGGATGACTTCTTCTTGTACCTCCATATTTTTTCGGCACCTCCATACCTTTTGATTTTCTCATGTTGTTTTTCATTAAAAATTATACTGTCTGTTTTACTCTTCTGTATTTTTAGCTTCTGAAATAGGACATACAGAGGTGTATTTTTTTCTTTCGAAATGATCCATTAGTTATAGCTTTCGAAATAGATCATTTCGAAAGCATTATAGAGATGTATTTTTTAACTTTTAAAATGCTCCGTTCTGAAAGTTATTTTCAATAAAAAAACAGTTTTCGGAATGGTTCAAAGTATTATGAAAGTGTATTTTTAGTTTTCTGGAATGAACTATTCCAAAAACTATTTTCGAATCTAGAAGTTAAATTATACTTTCAGATTTAACTTCCAGAAATCAAAGTATATTATATAATATGCACAGGGATATAAGAGTCTTTTCACAGGAAACAGGCATGGATTTTTATAAATGTATGGAGGTGCAGGAAAAAGTCTTTCAAGAAAAATACCTGCATTTCTTAACATTTTGCGTTCAATACTCTTATAAGATTTAATTGCACCTTCATATAATCTGAAATTATATTTTATCCTTTTAAAATTGTATTCAGCATTATCCATTCTCAAATAGCTTGTTTCCTATTTCTTTTACAGTCTAATATTATCGATTTTCATCTAATTTGTACTTAAGAAAATGACCGTATGGTTCTAATTATATATCTAACAATAATAATAAAATTAATAACTTTTATAAAATTAATATATATATATATATATATATATATATATATATATATATTTTATTTTATAAAATTTATATTTTTTTAAATATATATTTTAAATATATAATTATAT
>Ga0099825_1006523_pt1 | contig 14541 bp, 5 predicted proteins | sample SiratroredBW_FD_76838 | JGI IMG/M metagenome (GOLD analysis project Ga0099825, IMG submission 76838) | Root nodule microbial communities of legume samples collected from California, USA - Siratro red BW | ecosystem: Host-associated > Plants > Roots > Nodule | place: USA: California | collected... | reverse complement strand
TCTTTTTTTTTTGTTTAATTGTTTTTTTTCCTTCTTTGGTTCCTTCTTTTTTTCTTTTTTTTTTTTTTTTTTTTTTTCCTTTCAATTACTGTCACCCTAGTTTTTGCATTAGCTATCTAGACTTTAAGTAGTCCAAATCCACATTTTCTCTAGATGGTAATTGCAAGTTGGAGAATATGGAATAAGTTCAAAGATATCTCTTCTCTCTTTTCTGTTTTTTGTAAGGACAAGTGTAAAAATATCTCATCTCGTGAATTATTATTAGGCTTTGTATTTCTAATAGTTTTTTCAGTGTAGGTGCACATTGAAAAACAAAAAAAAAAAAAAAAAAAAAAAAAAAAAGGAAAAAAAAAAAAAAAAAAAAAAAAAAAAAAAAAAGTAAGGTTGAGAAGGAGGGCCACAAGAAGGCAAAGAGGCCCTTTAACCTTAAAAGATGGATTAAAAGGGAAAAAAAAAAAATAAAGAACGTTAACATTGAAAATTGAATTTATTTTAGAAAGTTAATTATCTAGTTAACTCTTTTTAATAGAGTTCAAATAGTCATTTGAAGCATAACACATAAAATCATATAGAATTACAATTAAATCAAGAGTTAAATATTCTCTGTGCTTCATAAAATGAATATTAATTTATAAGAAGCTTTGTGTCAATGAATTCAATCACAAGGCACACAACATAATGATCAATAACTAAATGACATCAGAACAATTCATGAATATCAATGCCACATTAAAAACTAGATGAATAAGATAATAGGGGTGATATAGAAGGAAACCAAATTAGAACACGAACCAAAGAAAATAAAATAAAAGAGAAAAAAAGGAGAAGACTTAGATGGATGGAGAAGAAATGTGAATTAAGCTATTATTATTATGATTATTATTATTATTATTATTATTATTATTATTATTATTATTATTATTATTATTAAATTGAATATAGTAAAAAATTGTGGATGTGATTGTGGATTAATATAGACAAATATTTGTGTCATTTGTTTAAAACTTGTGTACGTAAAGTGACCAAGTTAGTCATATGGAATAGATGATCCAAAGGGAAAATGCCATAAAAGAATGAGGCTGTTAATTAGTCATATGGAATAGATACTCCAAAGGAAAAAATTATTTTATGATTAACAAATATGATAGGGAGAAATCGAAATTCTTGGATTAGATATACATTTTATCCAAAGATGATTTATGTATTTACTAATTTAATTTTGTTTATCATAATAAAATTGATATTTTACTATTGTTTATTGTAATGCCTTTCATAGTAGAGGAGAAATGCAATATGCTTTGACGTTTTTTTTTATTGAGTGATATAGTTAATATATGAGCGTTTTATGATTATTTATTTTTTATACAACTTATCTTCATCTACAAGTTGCATTTTTACCGATTTTAATTACTTCAACTTTTCTAAAAGAAGTGAATTAGTTGAATTTCACTTAGATATTTTCGATCTTGATTATTTAAAAAAGAATTAAGAAAAAAAAAGGTTGATATGGATAACAATACACCGAGAATGAGAAATACAAACTTTAAGGCATGAGAATGGTTTAAGAAATTAAGCCTTCTCTTTTTATAAATTACTCGTGCAATTATTAATAAATTATTATTACATAATAACTACTAATGAATATTTTTTATTTATGGAAGAACACTTTTGCTTTATTGATAAGTTAATTATCGATACATTAATCTTAACTCAAGATCAAGTGATGAATCTTGCACTAGTGTAAATATAATTATTTTCTTATAACCATCTTCAAGGTGACAAGTTTTGATTTTGAAGTTATTTTTAATGATGATTCTTTGTCAATTATCGTCAATTGTGAGCAGCAACAATGATTATAAAAAAGAATTCTCTTTTGAAAAGCTATTATGATAATTACGTGATTAATTAATATTGAAATATAATATAATCAAATTATGAATAATAATCTAATATCTATTTATAAACTTTCTATTACTTATTATTTTTACAATTTTATCTGACAATTCTTATAATAAATAAGTCACCTTAAATATTAAAAAAATTATAGTTACAATTGTTTTGCATTATCAACGAAGAAAAGTCCTTTAGCAAGACATCATGCTTTGGATATAATTTTTTGTTAGAAATTCCATATCGACTATAGATGAGGTATTTCAATAATTTATAAATTGGTGTAAACCTCACTTTTCAAGCTGGTTGGTAAGGTTGAGTTAGGCTTAAATTTTACTTTTTAATATGGTATCCTAACACAGTTGTTGGGTCATCCGCTATCGGGCCACCCTTAAACAATATAGTTTCTCGGTGTGAGGAGGGTGCGTTAGAGATCCCATATTGACTAGAGATGAGGCCTTTCAATAGTTTATAATGTGGGTGCAAACCTCACTTTACAAGTCGGCCGGTTTGTAAGGTTGAGTTAAGCTTAAATTCCACTTCTTGATATGGTATCAGAGCCAATCCTAACACGATTGTTGGGTCACCCACTATCAGATCACCCTTCAACACTATAGTCTTACGCACAAGTTGAGCAGTCTCGGCGTGAGGGGGTGTGTTGTTGACCCCACATCGACTAGAGATGAGGCCTTTTAATAGTTTATAAATTGATACAAATATCACTTTAAATTTTGTAAGGGTGATTTAGACTTAAAATTCACTTCTTAATAATTTCTTACATCTCAAATATATGGATTTATCAAAAATAAATAAATAAAAATACCCAAATCTAACTTACCAACGAATATGTGCCTCAAAATTATTCTCCCTCTTTACCACCAAAATGTTTAATGTATCAACAAAGAGAGGGTCACTATTTTTTTAATTTATTGACAGATATATTTTTCTATAATCTCAATTTGTCCAATTTGACAGTAAAATTTATTGGTAAAAACTAAGTTTGCAATAGACTTATTTCCGTCTATAGCAAATAGGAAATTTCTAGTAATAAAACATAAGGTATTATAGTCTATTTCCTATTTGGAATGGTATAAAAAAATTTAAATTATTTCAAGACTATTATATTTATCTACACTTTATTTATAAACTCCACATATTTAGAATAGTATTACGAAACTTAAATTGTTTCAGAGTATTTAATCACATTTCACTTAACAATTAATGTTTTTATAATTATATATGCATAATTTCCTCGTGTCTACCTTTTATCTTTTACAAGATGGAAGTGTTTTAGACCAAACATTAAAAAATAAATATTTTTTTATATTGGTCATATTAATGTTGATTGTAACAACGATGAACGTGTAATAAGGAAGACCTATGCTTTCAACATCTTTTATGGACATAAAAGATTTAGAATGTAAATTTATTCTACATCAATTTTGAAGCTAAAGGAGAATCCTTCATGAAGCTGATGCACAATGCTCTATAATTTTATAATTGGACTCGTTTTAAAATAAGAGGCTTTCTTTCTTTAGTTTTATTGTTCGTTTATAAAACAACATTTTACTGTCTGAAAGTGCGTAGTAGTGTTATATTGGTATTACGTAACTAAAAAAAAATTAAAAATAATTCTTTGAAATGTTTAATAAGTATTTAAACGTAATAATTTATGGTAATTATGAGTTTTGTGTTTAAGTCAATATTATCACTTCAATCACTCAATGTTTTGAATTTTAGACTAAATCATTGATAAGCTATACTTTTAGATTCTTTTAATTTTTTTTCATGAATTCAAACACGTTTAGAAATCTAAATGCTGCTTTACCTTTTATTCTTTTTCTGAGGAATGTTGAGTTTCCAACTGAAAACCTGATGTATATCATGATGGTGAGAAGGAAGAAAGAAAGTAAAGAAAAGAATGGTGGTGAGTGAAAGTAGTAAAAGGAAATAGTGTTACTGTAAATGCTGCTACTTTACGGCTGCAGATAATCCTTCGAGAGTAGTGTGAACCACTCCTACGGTCAACAAACAACCATGGTTCATCATTTTGATTTAGATGGCTATATATTCATATATAATTTCCACGTCTTGCTTTTGATAAAACTTTTTTTATTTAAATTTAGTTTAGCTAAGAGCTGAACATTATGAGTTAAGAGTAGGGTAACTTAATTTATTAATATTATCACTCTTAATCATTCTTATTGAAAACCAAGTGATGTTAAGATCAATTTTTTTTTATTCAATATTTTCAATTGCGTGTCTGGGTAAATGTGTTAGGAAGAACACTTCAATAACACTCAACAATTAATAAATATATATACTTTTTAACATTAATAAGAAATAAATAAATATAAAAATATTTGAAGTGTTTTAACTCATATACAAAATATCATATTTACATTATTTCCAATAAATATATACATGTATAATAAGTCAAACCATTACAAAATATTACAAGCATCTAAGATTGATTGAACCTATTTATAAGACCTCTCATCTTGCATAAGAAATTATATTTGTCTAACTCACTGTATAAATAAAACCAATATAACATTTCCAGACAAACCATAATCAAGTATTTCTGACAAAATTACCTTGAAATCTTGGTTATAAATCAAAATTTTGTAGCTTTGCTATCTACACTATACTTTTATATGTTTCATCTTATTTAAAAAAGCAACTTTGAATTTTGTCAAACTTCAAACTATAACTGCAATATAAGAATACACTCTCAATAAATAATAAGAATTTTGGCCTAGAATGAAACATACAAAATATAATATATTGAGTTCACACAAATACCTTACCAAAATGATATAATATCAAACCAAATATTACAAATAATAGTTAAAAGTCAAGAGTATATGAATTTGCAATTATTATAAGAATTCACTTTATTACCCTGTCCTAATGTAATTATCACAATACTTCTTTTTAATTATTGATTTGAAGCATTCTAGTAGATAAAAGACTCAGTCAGAATATGAAAATTTTGTTATAAATCTTATTTGTGATTCATCACCAAGTCCTAACTTAAGCTAAATTAAAAACTTCCTCAATATCTATCACATAGGTTCTAATTATACTAATATTCATATATAACCAAGTGAATGAAGTACATCATAAATATCCCCATCATTTTGAGATCCTAATTATATCCTAATTATATGATTGTTTAAGCTTTGTAATCATGGTAAAAATAATTATTTTTTCATTATTATGCCACACAGTAGCAATACCAAACTATTTATAAGGTAATAAATATGAGATAATAAATAAACATATAAAGTATAATAATGAAGTATATATATATACATTCAAAATTTTATTTGTTTTATCTATAAGGACCTAGGTTAACTATTCAATCCATCCCACTATTACATTAGGATCTAATTTAGTAATTAAACATGTAAAATTAATTATGTTATTGATCGGATGTTATCTATCTAGTTTTATCGATATCATATTGGTGTCAAATGTATAGTAAAGGTATAGGAAATAATTACAAATTTTTTACATCATGAAAGTATATAATTATAATCAGTGGCGGCTTAAGACTTTAGGAGGTCTAAAGCGAATAAAAAAATGAGGCCTTATTTTAAATTAATAAAATAATTAAAATATTTTTATCTAAAATTTATTTTTCGAGCTTTTTGTGATATAAACTTATCTATTAAATTATCATAATTAATTTTATTTAAAAAATAATTTTCTATAGACAATAAAGTTAATCCGTTTAATCTTTATTGAGACATTGTTGATCTTAAATAATATTTTATTAGTTTAAGTTTTGAAAAACTCTTTTCAGAACAATTGATACTGGAATTGTTAACATTATTCTATATATTCATTTGGAAAATAATTTATTCTTTTTATATAATTAAGAATATCAATTGGTTTATCATTTTCCAATCCTATAATCTTTATTTAATTTTGAAAATAAATCTAAGTCATCAAGATTAAATAAATTATCATATTTCAAATACTTTTTATTCAAAGAAGACTACATGTATTTTCTAATTCATTTTTTTTTGTTTATTTTTATAAATTTATCCATAGTCCCTTTCTTTGATTTAACAAAAAGTTCAACTCTTTTCTAGTTGCCATATTTGTATATTTTTATATAAAATTAAAAATTATAATATATATCACACTGAATATAACTTATAAGTATATAAAATAAGTCTAAGTTAAAAAGATATTTGATCGTAGAGTCTCAAGTCTCCTATTATGATATTATCTATCTTTCGATCATGTCCTTTGGTATGTCTTTAAATATAATCTGTAACTTCTAAATTCTCTTTCTTGAATCTGCACAAATTATTTTAAGATTAATTAAACAATAATAAAAAATAAAAAAATTAGGATCGATTGATCAATCTCATATTATTTTTACCTAATATTTATACACTCAAAAGGAGCCAGAGTGAACCAAAGTGAACACAAACTCTTCCTCAATCAATCTACTGCTCAAAGTCTTCAAGTAAACACACGCGCATAAATGCACAATATAAAATGATGAAATATGAAATGAAAAAATTTTAAAGTTGAAAACAAGTTGAAATAATATTATAGAAGGAACAAAGAGACAGAGGAAGAAACCAAATAAGTGAAGAAAGAAGAAGAGAATTAGAAGAGTCAAACAATGATATGACATATAAAGAGATTATATCAATCCTGTCGAAGATAGGGAAGAGATTAATAAATGAATAATAAATATTATTCATTTATTATAAGAAAGTTTCAAGAATATTATTTATTAAATAATATTTATAGTACCAATATGAATTTAAAGTCATTAAATAATATTTATAGTACCAATGTAAACTTAAAGTCAGTTAAAATATTTAAATTTTTAATTAAAATTTTGTTATTATAATTTTAAAATTAAATGTTTTTTATTTTATAATAATATGTGAGTATTAAATTTTGTTGAGATCTTTGAGGCCTTGAGGCCTAAAGCATAATAAATATTTTTTAGGCCTTCAGGCCTAAAACATATTAAATTTTTTTAAGGCCTTTGAAACCTTGAGGCCTAAAGCGGTCCTGCTTGGACCTTGAGCCAACCCTGATTATAATTAAGATATAGTTTATTCTATATTTTAAAATAAATAAATAAAAATATATGACATAATATCAAATATTTAAATATTATTTGTTAATCTAGAAAGTTATATTGTTAATATATAGATATTTGAATTTGTATTTCTTAAAATAATACATTTAATTAAGGAAGTGTGAAAAATAGTTTAAATCTGTCTCCAAAATATATTCACGCAAAATGTGAAACATGTACAAAGATAACTTTTATGTGTTAGTAACTAAATTAGAAATATGAGATGTTTAATTAACCGTTAATACACGTATTTATTTAATTTTGTTGCTAAAGGTTGCGTTTATTCAATACCGGTCATATTATTTTTTCAAAAGATAAAAAGTTATAATTTTTAAAATATGTTAATTATCGTTAAATGTCATTCTGTGAAAGTTTTATACAATTATTGTATTTAATTATACATTAAAAATCTAAATGCTTTTACGACTATTATTGAAATGTATCTTTATTTAAGATAGTTAACTTCCGCAATAAATTTAAAGCAGTGTACATTTATATCTTTGGTTATAAGTTGAATTTTAATATTATTTTAAAAATATCAATAACTAAAGATGATATTATATTACAGTAAAATTTACTTTTTATAAATTTAAAACATAATTTGTGCTAAAAAATTCAATCTTTCTAAATTTTAATTATAATACATTAATTTTAATTATTTATTTTATATAAAATAAAAAATAAATTTATAAAAATTACTGAAATAAATAATAATAGTTTCTAAATTACTAATTTATTTATTTTTTGTAATTTTTGAAACTGTCATTAACTAGAAACAATCTTCTTCATAAGATGAGTAGATTGATTGCCTCTCACCAACGTTGCATACTGTATCAGCAGGTTTAGAACACTGCTACTAGTGGAAGTGTGAACACCCTAACATTAAGCACGTGTTTCATAGAACTATCAAGGTTTCAACTCCTTAAGAGATACCATGTAAGAATAAAGGTGGTAAACAATGGAGATGAATGAGTACAAAAGAATTCTAAGGTATCTGTGATTTGAGAGGGATTATATCTTCATTTGTATCTCTTCTACTAGAGGTAGGTCATATAAATGTATGACTTTTTATAAGAAATTAAGTTTAGTGATTTTTTATATTTTTAAGAAGAATAATCTTTCTGTAGATGAGATTGTTTTTCTTGAATTTACTAATAGATTAGGGTTTTATTGATATAATAGTTTGATTCCTAGTTTTGTTTTCATAATATATTTAATTATTTTTATTTTTTATTTTCGTTTTACTTAGAATGTTTTTAAGAGTTCTCTCTCTTTTTTTACATGAATTATGGTTTATCTTCATGTTTGTTTTTTTTTTTTTTAATATGTTACATTTCACCTAATGATATATGATTATCTGGAATATGAGTTAGGTTTCATGATGATAGATAATGTGAGTTTTATTAAAAAAATAAAAAATAATTTTAATCATTTAATATTAAAAATTTTAAAAATTTAAATAATTTTTTATCATTTAATAAAAGGTTTAAGAATATTCAAAACGATAAAATATGTAAGAATAAAAATATAAATTTAAATTAATTCGATTCATTACGAATTTACATGCAAATATTGATTACTACTCTATCTTTTTAAAATTCAATACAATCATATATATTCTACCACAAACACTATCATGTAAAGCACTTAAAAGTCTGAACTTTCTTCATATCTGAAAATATATATTGAGAGTAGAAATCTACTACATCAATATACTAAATCTAAGTATGAAATCAATTCAATGAATTAAAAAAAAAAGTCAGAAAGATATCATTAAAATGTGATTGATTTCTGAAATAGTAAATGACAAAGAAAATCTTTTTCTAATGAACTTGTATATGCAACTTTGTTCCAAAAATTCTAATTGATTGATGGAACTTAAAATGTCTTTAGAGAGGGAATCTTGTTTTTTTTTTCTCAAAATACGAATTATGTAATCTCAATTGTTTATTGATTTTGAAATTATACTTAAAAATGAACCCAGTCATTAATTTTAATTTTTAAATCAAAGTTTTTATTTTTAAGAATAAATTTATCTCAGTTCTAGTATTTACATATAAAGTTAAACAAATATAATTTTGAAGAAAAAATATACCAAAATCTTAATATATAGAAGTATGGAACTCTCGCCTAAATCTTTTTTGTTTTCTAAATTAAGGTTTCTTTTATAAAATATATTAAATATTTAAACAAATTAATGAACATAAAATATTAAGCAACAAAACATTGATAGCTAATTAATAATAAAAAAATAAAAAGTTTGTCATTAAAATGTTAATAACTAACATTCCTAATAACTACGTATTGAAAAGGTAAAACAATAGAATTGTCACCTTAAAATTAATAATTGATATTTATCCTTACCAAATTGATAAAAAGATGAACCCAATAGATTGATTTGTCTCTTTTAACAATATTAGATTATTAAATTGACATTCAATTTAGATTAAAAATTATTCATTTAAATGAGATGAGAAATGATAAATATTTAAAATTGCCCTTTTTTTCCCTTTTTTTTCTTCTTGCCTTAGGTAAAAAGTTAGAATATCAATCCATGCATATTACATTCTAAAACGTTTGTCGTTCTATGATCCTAAGTTGATGCAAAAGTATATTTGTTTAACATCAATATAAATGAATTAAGTTCACTAAGAAAAGTTGATGCATAAGTATTCTTGCATTAACATAATAATTATAATAAAAATATTTTTTTCCATTTAGTGTTGGATTAGGCATTCTCACGAGTAACTTAGATATAATATTCTGAGTCACTAAATTTAGAATAAATATCATCCTACAATTTCAAATACTTAATTTGTAAATTATGATTTAGTAATATAAAGTTAAATAATTAATAATTAAGTTTAGTTTTACTTAGGTTAGTAACTTGTTACACACACAACTCTCTTCTCAACTTTATTATGAAAATTTTCACTTAAAGGCTCTAGGTTATCCTATATTGGAGCAACACCCTAGGTTATTCTATTTTGGGGCAACATATGACTCGTCACACATCAGTTGGTGGGTGGTGATTGTTAATTGATCACCACCATTTGAATGACCAAGAACAATGAAACAACACATTCTATTTAAATAACTTAAAAAATAGTAAATAAAATATCATTCTTAAAGAATTATATTGAGAGAATTTGGTTCTAGTAAATTATTAAGAGATTGAGTAGGATGAACTGAACTAATAAAATCTCTACCTTGTCTTCTTCCTCTTCCTTTTTCTCAATTAAGCATTTTGAGTTTTTTCTTATAGATATAATGAATTTGGAGACCATGTTACTACTACAAAAGCATAAAAAAAAATAATAACAAAAAATAATTACAAAAATATCAACATAACATATTTACCTTTAAATAAGCTTAAAATGATTCATTAATAACCACTTCTCATTTCCCATTTGAATTGTTTGAATCATCCAAACTCTTCATCTAATTTTATGTTTTCATCCATAAACTCATTATTGTCATTGATGAATTGATCATTTTTTGCACATTGCAGAGTGGATAATTTACATCATTTATGTTCACTTCTTGTATTAGCTGGATAACATCAAATAATTGTATTTTATCATCATCATTAATAAAATTTTTCATTCTCATTAATCCATCGATTTGAAAATAATGATTAACAATTTATTCATTTGAAAAATCTCTATCATTGTTCATTGTCTTAATCATAAATAATTTTTGTCTAATCTTGTAGGCTGCCCCAATCACCACTACTTCTATCCTTATATGTAGGTACCTTAAAGGATCACACACACTAATAACAACATAGATGTCACACTAAGAGCATGAAGATAATAAATCTACCATGAGATATGTGTTAGAGGATATATAAGGATTATAAAGAGAAAATATATAGTTCATATTAGCATATACATATATATGAAACATTGTGCAGATCATTATCATTAAATGTACATTTCGGTTAGCATAATTAATTTTCCTAATTATAGCCTAATTGAGTTCTTAGGTTATAATATGATTACTTTGCTTTATTATAGCCTAATTATATTCTTGTATTTGACTGATTATTATAATGAAATGAGGCAAGAGATTATTCTCTTTCATGGTATTAGATTTATAGGGAAAGATCCTTACATTTCTCTATCTTTCGCAACATAGTTCTGCCCCATTTTTTTTTCTTCTTCTTCTTCTTCTTCTCTCTCTCTTCTAAATCATCATGTCTGCCTCAAAATTCTTTTCATCATGCTCTTGTTGTATCTAACATCAAGAACTATGTTCCTATCACTCTTGAGATGGAGAACATACAGTACTCCACATAGGCGAAACTCTTTAAGATTTATGCACACTTCCATAGAGTAATTGATCATATTATTTCTCGGGTGCAGGGTAAGGAGAAGCTGCTTCAAACAGAGGAAGAGAAAAAACTTTGGTCGAATCTTGGCGTTATGGTTCTACAGTGGATTTACGCCACTATATCTCATGATCTTTTACATACAATTCTTGAGTCCGACACCACAACAATGGAGGCTTGGAATATATTGTGTGACATATTCCAGGATAACAAACACTCTCGTGTTGTCACCTTTGAGTATGATTTCACTCATGTAGACATGAAAGATTTTCCAAATGTCTCTGCATAATGTCAACACCTCAAATCTTTGTCGGACCAACTCAAGAATGTCGGCTCTCCCGTCGACAACAATCGACTTGTTCTTCAATTGGTATCTGGTCTTACTAAGCTTCACAAATGTGTGGCCACTCTTATTCTCCAAAGTGATCCTTTATCCAAATTCTATCAAGCTCGTTCGATGCTCACTCTTGAAGAGGTTGGTCTTGCTAAGAAGGCGGCATAAAGTTCATCATCTGCCATGGTTGCTCGTTATTCGGATGACTCTCATGAAATTTCTGATCATTTCTCTTCCAACCTCAATCATAATGGAGGGAAAATCACAGCAACAATGGTGGTCGTGTGGGTGGAAAGGGGTACCAACAGAAGGGATAATGCGGCTGGTGGTGGTCTGAGTGGCGACAGCAACAGTCGTGGTGTTGGCTGGATTGGCAACAACTACAATCGCGGTGGTGAGTAGAAGCCAGCAGGTTAGCACCCTCTAATCAATGCTTCATGGTCTGGTGGGCAACCGTGGCACTAGATGGAACCTTGTGCTCCTTGGGCTATACCTCCTTGTCCATATCATCTTTAAGGTCCTCCAAAACCTGTATTTGCACCTGTTACATAATACAATTATCGCAGTTCATATAACAACATGAAAAGCAAGGGTAAGCTAGTGAAATTGAAAGTTTATAACATACTAAATATATGCAGAAAGAACAAAGTATATCAATTATAATAATTCCCTTAAAGTATAACATATCAAGTTTCAATAAAGTTTTCCTTTTTTATTTCAAGTACTCATGTCAAACATCATACATAAAGGTCTCACATGGACCACATCAATACATATAGGTCACACATGAACATATCGTCTTCCAGAAGACTCATTAAGTATGTCTCTAACAGAGATTAACATCTAATCCAATACCCAAGACTTAGATTCAGCAAATCTAAAAGAAAGGACTAATCCAATACCCAAGACTTAGATTACTAGCGAATCTAAGAGAAAGGACTAATCCAATATCTAAGACTTAGATTACCATCGAATTTAAGAGAAAGGATCAGAGTAAGTTCAAACATCCAATATCGAATGTCTACCAGCGGTCCCAGTGTGTATGAACTCCCTCATCAGCTTCTCACCACCTGATATCTTAGTCTATGTGACTTAGATCATCAGTGAAGCTTGACGATTTCCATTAAACATATGTATGCTACACTTAATGTACTCAAACAAGCATAACTCATACATTATCCAAAATGTATGACATGAACTTTATATTTCAATTATTGACATCAATACCCATTCAATCCACAAATAATAGTATGCTGGAATTTTCCACAATCATAACGACACTTAATGATTAAATCGACTATCATCCAAAAACTTCTTTAACATTATAACAACATCCAAAAACTTCTTTAACATTATAACAACATATATCTAGCAAATTCATCAAACTCATTTTTCAAATCAAAACAATTCACGTTCATGCAAAAACGATTTATGCAAAGAAGCTTTGAAATTGGGGACCACGTCACCTAAACATCCAGATATTCTAACATAAAGCTCTATTTGAAGTAAAAACTAGTTTCCCTTACCTCTGACAACGATCTCCTAACAATTCCTTCAATCAGGCAATAACACCAGTCCAACTCTAGGGATTTAGAACAAGTTTTCCAAATAACACCAACTTTTAGTATAACCTTAATCAAGTTGAGAGGAACACTTTTTTCAACTGGTTCCCACCAATATTGATGACAAAAATTTAACGAAAAACAGATAACAAGGGTCTTTTAGAGCAAATATGAACTTACTCTGTTTGAGATTCTGATCGATTTGAAATAGTCTTAGGATCCTCAATTACTACGGGACTTGATCAGATTCTGGAATAGAGAAAGTATAGAAGATGAAAATAAAAAAGAGAAAGAGGAGAGAGCTATGAAGGATAGAAGGTAGGAGAGAGAGAGTGAAAAGAGGGTGCTTCTTTTTTTCTTGATTCTTATCTTTACTTTTTGGGATTATTCTTTTCTTACATGATTACAGTAAAAATCGTAAAAAGGAATCAATGTAATAGTAGTTTAAATTCGAGAAATAAAAAAATTAAATCTATAAAAATAAATAAAAGCTAAATTTGCCTAATGCTCATAATATCAATTCATTTGATGACTTGTTCAAATATAAAAATAGAACTTTTGAAAAATAAATAGAAGTACTAGAAAATTTAATAAAAATTTAATTATTTTTTAAAAAAATATAAATTTATAAGTACATGATAATATAGTTTTATCTATAAAATATAAATTTTATTTGTATAATAAAACTTATATAATTACATCTTTTATATATTTTATATTTACTATATTTACCAACTATTTATCACATAATTCATCAACCACTTTAAATCAAATTAACTATCTTATTACCTCAAAACTTAATAAATAGGGTAGTTAGAAGTTATTTTGCTAACTACTAGGTAACTTGTCAGCTAGTTTTGTCCAATATACCCTTAGTCTCTTATCTTGATTTATTATTGTCTATTGGTTAGTGGGAAAATAATAAAGGTAATTTTTTATATTTTCTTAAAAAATTATATTATATATATATAACATTAAAATTGATTTATTAAAATTAAAAATAAAAAACCCTAAAGACTATAATATTTATATTATATTATATGAAAGATGAAAATGTATAATAAAATAATAATTTCAACTTTAAATACTTATAAATTAAGTTTCCATTATGGTCTAATTTAAGAAGTAATAACTTTTCAATTTATCGAATTAGATGAATTAATTAACCCGTTAAAAGTCATAATATATATATATATATATATATATATATATATATATATATATATATATATATATATATATATTAAAAAATAAAAATATTTTAAAATTTTTATTTTTATTTAATAAATAACATAAATCTATC